>ERZ772932.1222-NODE-1222-length-12412-cov-6.679696_pt1 | contig 12412 bp, 10 predicted proteins | sample MGYA00511684_ERZ772932 | MGnify/ENA primary metagenome ERZ772932 (study PRJEB29015, sample SAMEA2738078) | human oral metagenome | biome: human oral; feature: human-associated habitat; material: saliva | place: China | collected 2210 ...
CGGTGGACGAATTGATGAAACAGATAGATGACTATATGGATTACTACAACCGGGAACGTTGCAGTTTGAAATTGAAAAAGCTGAGTCCTGTCGCATACAGAACCCAGCTTGCACAGAGCGCCTGAAAAGGCTTTTATGAGTGTCCAAGATTTGGGGGCCAGTTCATAATTTTCAGACGACCTTTTTGCCATTTTGACCCTATTGAGGCTGCACGTTGAAAGGCATATCGATTTTTTGCCATTGCGCGCTTTCGTAGTCGAGCGCGGCGGCGATTAGGGGGTGTTGTTCGAGCCAGTTTTGGCTGATGCGCAGGATGAAGCCTTTGCCGGTTTCGTCGGCGCGCAGTTGGGTTTGCGGCGGCAGATCCAAAGGCAGGCGGGCGCGGCAGAAAAGTGCGGCGAGGCGCAGGGAGAGGACGGCGTACCAAAGCATTTCGCTGCTGCCGACGATGTCCGCCATTTTTTTCATGTCGCCGCGGTGTCCGATGACCAGTTGCGCGAGTATGGTTTGCTCTTTGCGGGAGAAACCGGGCATATCGGCGTTTTCGAGGATGTAGGCGGAGTGTTTGTGGTAGCCGGTGTGGGCGATATCAAGACCGATTTCGTGCAGTCTGCCTGCCCAGCCGAGGTATTGTTGCCATTGGGCAAGGTCTTGGACGGTTACGTTTTTGGCGTGGCACAGGCTGTCCATAAAGGCTTGCGCGGTTTCGGCGACACGTTTGGCTTGGTTGAGGCTGACGTGGTAGCGGTTTTGGAACTCGGCGGTCGTCTGATCGCGCATGTCTTCGTTCAAACCGCGTCCAATCAGATCGTAGAACACGCCGTCGCGCAGGGCGGCTTCGGTAACGGTCATTTTGGTGAGTTCGAGTTCTTCAAACGCTGCCATCATGACCGCCAGTCCGCCAGCGAACACTTCTACGCGTTCGGGCTTGAGGCTTTCGAATTTGGCTTTTTTGACGGAACCGGCTTCAATGATGCGGTCGGCGAGGTAGCGCATGCCTTTGTAGGTGATGTCGGCTTCTTGGGGCAGCTCGGCGGCGATGAGGTCGCGAATGGATTTGGCGGAACCGGATGTGCCGATGGCGAAATCCCAACCTGTACGCTTCATGAGTTTGCTGATGCGCTGGATTTCGTTGCGTGCGGCGGAGATGGCGGCTTGGAAATCTTTGGCGGTGATTTTGTTTTGGAAGAAACGCAGGCTGTAAGTGACGCAGCCTAGGGGCAAACTCTCGGTGGCGAGCGGCTGGAGGTCGGAGCCGATGACAAATTCGGTCGAGCCGCCGCCGATGTCGATGACGAGCATTTTGTCGCCGTTGGGCGGCAGGGTGTGGACGACGCCGGTGTAAATGAGGCGGGCTTCCTCACGGCCTGCGATGATTTCGATGGGGAAGCCCAGTGCGGCTTCGGCTTTGGGTAGGAATTGGGCGATATTTTTTGCTACGCGGAAGGTGTTGGTCGCCACGACGCGCACTTGTTCGGGTTTGAACCCGCGCAGCCGTTCGCCGAATTTAGCCAAACAGTCCAAGGCGTGTTCTTGGGATTCTTCGCTGAGGTTTTTATGTTCGTCCAAACCGGCGGCAAAGCGCACCATTTGTTTAAAGGAATCAATGACTTTTAGTTGTCCGTTGTTATTTTCGCAAACTTGGAGGCGGAAGCTGTTGGAACCTAAATCGACGGATGCCAGGACGTTGGTGGGCGTAGTGGTCATGAAGGGATACCGGTGGATAAACGAAGCTCTAATGTTACTCTGTCCCGCCGTTGATTGACAATATCGCAGATCAACTTTAAACCGCCGCAATATTGCACCGTGTTGATGTATCACGCATTGTCTGTTTCAAGTCAATCTGCTCATCAATGATACACGCCACCTTTGATTCTGCACGGAGATATTCTTATAATATCCGTTTTGCAAACGTCAAAAGGTCGTCTGAAAACGAAAATAGGTTTTTCAGACGACCTTTAAACCGACTAAACGAATGACAGTACACATGAAAACGGAAAACCTGATCCTCACGCCCGAATCCCCGTCCCGCCGCCGCTTTTTACTGGCTGGCGGCGCATTGCTGCTCAGCCCTGCCGCCGCACTCGCCGGCGCGCAACGCGAAGAAACGCTTGCCGACGATGTCGCTTCGGTTATGCGCAGCTCCATCAACAATGTCAATCCGCCGCGCCTCGTGTTCGCCGATCCAAACGAAGGCGAACGCTGGCTGGCGGCGATGTCCTCCCGCCTTGCCCGCTACGTTCCCGATGCCGCCGAACGCCGCCGCCTGCTGGTCAACATCCAATACGAAAGCAGCCGCGCGGGGTTGAATACCCAAGTGATTTTGGGTTTGATCGAAGTCGAGAGCGCGTTCCGCCAATACGCCATCAGCGGCGTCGGCGCGCGCGGGCTGATGCAGGTCATGCCGTTTTGGAAAAACTATATCGGCAAACCTTCGCACAACCTGTTCGACATCCGCACCAACCTGCGCTACGGCTGCACCATCCTGCGCCACTACAACAATATCGAAAAAGGCAACATCGTCCGCGCTTTGGCGCGCTTCAACGGCAGCCTGGGCAGCAACAAATACCCCAACGCCGTCTTAGGCGCATGGCGCAACCGCTGGCAATGGGGCTGACCGCGGGGTATAAACGGCTGCTACCCGTGCAAATGCAAACCCTTTTGAATCCTGTATAATCCGCACATCTGATAATTTTAAAATTTCAGACGACCTCAAAATCCTACCGGGTCGTCTGAAAAACCGTTTATGGCAAAAGACAACCGCATCCAAATGTTCCCGCACGAATGGCGTGCCAGCACCACCCTCTCCGGCGTTTACGCACTGCGTATGTTGGGGATGTTCTTGGTTCTCCCCGTTTTGTCCTTATATGCCGCCTCATTGCCCGGCGCGGAAAACAACAAAACTTTGGTCGGTCTGGCAATGGGTATCTACGGACTGACGCAGGCTTTGCTGCAACTGCCTTTGGGCATCGCCTCCGATAAATTCGGACGCAAAAAAACCATTTATGTCGGACTGATTGTCTTTGCCGCCGGTAGTTTTCTTGCCGCCGCCGCCAACTCATTGCCCATGCTGGTTGCCGCGCGCGCCATTCAAGGAGCGGGTGCAGTCAGCGCCGCAGTGACCGCGCTGCTTGCCGACTTGACCCGAGACGGCGTGCGTACCCGCGCAATGGCGATGATAGGTTTGAGCATAGGTTTGACCTTTTCCGTCAGCCTGGTGGTCGCCCCGATGATTGCCGACATTATCGGCGTTCCCGGATTGTTTATGCTGACCGGTATCCTGACCGTCATCAGCATAGGCGTTGTCGCTTGGATGACTCCTGATCCCGAAGTGTCCAAGCTGCACGAAGACACACAGGCGCAGCCCTCGCGCATGGGCGAAGTCCTCCGCGACCGCCAGCTTCTCAACCTGGATTTCGGCATTTTCGCGCTGCACGCCGCACAAATGGCGTTGTTCACCGCCCTGCCTTTTGCCATGACGCAGCTCGGTTTGGAAAAAATCCAGCATTGGAAAGTCTATCTGCCCTCGACCATCGCAGGGCTGGTGATTATGATCCCCCTCATCATCATCGGCGAAACCCGCAACAAGCTCAAACAAGTCTTCATCCTCGGCATCGCCTGCATTGCCGCGGCGCAAATCGGCTTATTGTTCGGCATGCACTCGATTTGGCTGATTACCGCCTATCTGGTTGTTTACTTTATCGGCTTCAACGTATTGGAAGCCAGCCTGCCGTCCATGGTGTCTAAGATTGCGCCATCCGATTTGAAAGGCACGGCGATGGGCGTTTACAATACCATGCAGTCCGTCGGGCTGTTTGTGGGCGGCGCAAGCGGCGGATGGCTGTTTCAACAATACGGCTTTGCAGGCGTTTTCACCTTTTGCAGCGCGTTGATGCTGTTGTGGCTGGTCATCGCCATACTCGCCCCCGCGCCCAAACCCGTCAAAAACCTCAGCTATCCCGTCAGCCGCGCATGGCAGGAAAAACACGATTCGCTCTACCAAGCATTGTCCCAAGTCGAAGGCGTCGAAAGCATTACCTTCAGCGCAGACAAACAAACCATTTACATCAAGGCGTTGCAAAAAGGATTTGACCAAGAGGCCGCCGAAAACATCATCACAGGAGTTTAAAAAATGTCATTGAACAAAGTCATCCTTATCGGCCGTCTCGGTCGCGACCCCGAAGTCCGCTATATGCCCAACGGCGAAGCCGTCTGCAATTTCAGCGTCGCCACCAGCGAAACATGGAACGACCGCAACGGCCAGCGCGTAGAACGCACCGAGTGGCACAACATCACCATGTACCGCCGCCTCGCCGAAATCGCCGGACAATACCTGAAAAAAGGCAGCCAAGTGTATCTGGAAGGCCGCATCCAAAGCCGTAAATACCAAGGCAAAGACGGCATCGAACGCACCGCATACGACATTATCGCCAATGAAATGAAAATGCTCGGCGGCCGCAACGACAACAGCGGCGGCGCACCTTACGACGACGGCGGTTACAGCCAAGGCGGCTACAAACAACAAGCGCCGCAGCAACAATACCAAGCCGCCCCGCAAAACCAAGAACCCCCTGCTGCCCCCCGCCGCCAAGCCCCAGCAGCACCGGCAGCCCCAGTCGAAGACATCGACGACGATATTCCGTTCTGAGTTACATATAAGAAGAATATGTAAAATATAATTCAAAAGCACCAAGAGAAGCCCTTTAAAACAGGGCTTCTATTTTTTTACATTAATCTTTACAGATTGCATTGAATTCGTTAGTATTTATATATATTAATTTTGCAAATTTAAGCATCATGTATAAATTGGAGACGGTCCTTTTCCAAAATGGAGAACGTTTTCCCCTTTTGGTTAACAAAGAAACAGGGATACCTGATTTCTATTCGACGTTATGGGTTACAGTAGAACTGCGGTATCACTGTGCTGTAAATACGATTAGGAATAAATTAGGGGTTATACAGTGGCTAATGGATTGGGAACAGAATAATAAATTAATCATTAGCGAAATGCTTCAAAAAGAAATAGTTCCTACTGAAAGTGAATTAGAGACTCTTATCAGGCATATGAAGCTGAATGCAGTAAAACAAAAAAAAACTAATTGTACGAAAAGAAAAATTATAAAAAAAGTACAAACTCAATTTATTAAAATTTTTCCATCTGTTTCTTTAAATCATCAGTACAATAGGCTAACAGTGCTTTCAGAATATATTTTATTCTTATCTAAAGTAATTAGAGTTTCTAGTGAATACCAAGAAAAGTTAGCTAATTTGCTTTTATTAATTAAAGCTTCAAAACCTAAAAATCATAAAAATTTTACTGTAAGAGTAAATGAAGATTTATCTAATGGATTGTTAGATGAATTTATGTCTATTGCTAATTATTCTAACCCTAATAATCCATTCCAAAATATAGGTATCAAAAAAAGAAATTACCTGATGTTTATATTATTAAAAGAACTAGGGATAAGACGTGGAGAGCTTTTATCAATCCAGATTCCATTTATCGAGATAGGAACAACTAAACCATTTATTTTAATAAGACGAACTCATGACGATAAATTTGATTCAAGAAAAACACAGGCTGTAAGTAAAACTAAAGAGAGACGTCTTCCTATTTCACAGAAAATAGCTCAACTCATTGATGATTACATTATGAATTACCGTTCTAAAATTCCAAATGCAAATAAACATCCATATTTGTTCGTAACTCATCGGAAAGGGAAAACTCAAGGGAATCCTATTAGTACAAGTTCATTTGATAATGTTATTGTGCCAACAATGAAAAAAGTTGATCCAAAATTTTCTGTTATTCATCCACACATTTTTCGTCATGAGTGGAACTTAGATTTTTCAAAAAAAATAGATAAAAACAATCAGAGTGTAAGTAATGATTTTTACCATAAAGATTTTATTTCACCAGAAAAAGAAGCAAAAATGAGGCAACACCTTATGGGACATGTATCAGAAAAATCTGGAGATGTTTATAATCAACGTTATATTCGAGAAAAAGCTAATAAAATACTATTAGAACTTCAAACTGAGTTTCAAAAAAAAGTTGACAATTATGAGCCAGAAGAAAATTCTTAGACAATCAAGAGATGGATATGCGTTTTATGAAAATGAAAACTCTTGGCGTATAAGTAAAGATATTAAACTAAATTTCTCTCAAGCTGTATTGAATATAGATAAAAAAACATTAAATAGCTTTAGAAAAACATTAGCTATCTATGCTGAAAAATACTCTAGCTACCATACTATTAATATGTACAATAGATTTCATGAATTAGTAGTTAATACGCAACTAAAAACCATTGATACTTATACGCTATTAAATTGGAAAACCAACTTAGGAAAAGAACGTGAATGGTATTTAGGTTCATTAAAAGGTTTTTTGCTCTCGTGGTACGAGTATGGTTATTATGGAGTTGATAAAGCTGTTGCATCTCTACTAGAAAGCTTTACTTTGAGTGGAAATGATAAAGGTAAATCGGTAATAATGAGATGCCCTTATACGGGAGCATTTACTGAAAATGAAATTTTAGCTTTAATGACAGAGCTGGCTAGACTTTGGAAAGAAGATCTTATTTCATTTGAAACATATACATATATCCACTTACTTCAAGCTACTGCAAGAAGACCTATTCAAATACGACATTTAAAATTTGAAGACTTGAAAAAAGAAGCTTCTCAAGGAACATGGAATTATTTCCTAAATATACCTAGTGCTAAAAAGAGAGGTGGGTTATTTAGAAAAACATTTAAAAAGATTGCTATTACAGAGGACTTGTATTTAGTTCTCTTAAACTTTTTAGAATATCAGTATAAAAAATTGCTTAGCCTAGTTGATGAAACATTTATATCAGATTATAAAATGAAATTACCAATGTTTATTGATTGGCGTTTTCTGAAGAATAATATAAAAAATAGGAATTTTGATCTTTCATTATTAGAATTAGATATTTTTCATTACTCGAGCTCTTCATTAGAACTAAATGTATTACGAAAATTCTGTATACATCAAAAAGCTGTTTCAGAGCGAACAGGTGAAATTATTCATGTTAATGCAAGACGTTTTCGTCATACAAGGGGGACTAACCTAGGGAGAAAAGGAGTTGGTGCAGCGATTATAGCAGAACTACTAGATCACTCAGATACACAAAATGTGAAAGTCTATACTGAAAATACAGCGGATACAGTGCAATATATTGATCGCGTTATGGGTGCTGAAATGGGAAAACTAGCCCAAGCATTCGTTGGCAGAATTATTTCTAATTTGAATGAAAGTGAGAGAGGATTTGATCCAACATCTTTAATAACTAATAACGGAGTAGATACTATAGGCGCATGTGGGACGAATGATTTTTGTATAACTGGTTATGAGACTTGTTATTTATGTCCTAAATTTAGACCTTTGGTTGATGGTCCACATCAACAAATATTAAATAAACTGTATAAAGAGAAAGAAGAACGTTTAAGAAGAACTAAAAGTATAGATTATGCATCTTCTAAGGATCGTATTATATTGGCTGTTGAATATGTTGTTCAAGCGTGTAATGAAATGAAAAAAAATATGGAGGCTCATTAATTATGAATAATACAATTTTTTTCCAAGTACATGAGAATCCAAAATCCAGTTTAGAAAATTTTATCACTTTCTGTAGAAACAAACTTACAGCTTTCGGAAGTGATTGTTGGGACAATAATCAATGGAGAGATACCTTTAATCTTCACAACATTCAAGTTCGTTTTTCCACAGATAGGGTTAAATCTACATCCTATCAATATGAGCCGTTATCTGAACCATTTATTGATTTTGCTAAAGCATACATTCGTTATGTTTACTCTCAGCAACCAGTTCGTCAATTATCACGGCATCTTGAGTCATTACGTATGGTTGAAATGGCTTTATACAATGTAAAAGACAATTGCGATATATTACAACTCGATAATTTAGTCATTAATGAAGTTGAAACCCTTGTATTGAAAAAATATAAAAAAGATACTGAATCAGTCAATAAATTAGGATATCAACTTGAGAAGTTATTTGATTTTTGTCGTGAAAATGGTATTACTCCAAATTTGTCTTTATGGAATAACCCATATAAACGTCCTAGAGATTTAACGATATTGCTTGATGAAAGAGGAAAAGAATACCGTTCAAGTAAAATGCCAACAGATGAAGAAATGATGTTGGTAGCCAAACTCTTTCATGATGCACCAAATTTAGATAAAGAAACTGAGTATTATACAGCAGTTATGGCTCTACTTATGGTTGCTCCATCTCGTTGTTCTGAGTTGATGTCTTTATCTGTTAATTGCTTAGAATGGGAAGAAGATAGCCTAGGAAATAAGCAATTAGGTATTCGATGGATACCTGCAAAAAATGGAAAAGAGGGTTTGAAATGGGTTCCTAGTAGCATGCAAGATGTGATTATTGAAGCAGTCAAACGTTTAACAGATATAGGAGCTTTAGCAAGAAAAGCAGCAAAGTTTGCGGAAGAAAATCCGAACACGGTAATGATATCACCAGATCAAGGTATGCAAGTATCCCATTATTTACCTCAAAAACCTTTAACTGAAATAGAAATAGGTAAGGTTTTAGAAATTAATGGAAAGCATGGGATTAAAACTAAGTGGTTTGAAAAGTTAATGAAAGAAAATAGTGGTGTTATAACTCCCAATGTTTTAGGGAAATACTTATACGAAAAATATACCTCAAAATTCAATTACTGGCCATATATTGATAAAAATAAAAACGTTAAAGCTTCTGAAGCCTTATTATTATTCAGAGAAAATGAATTTCATGATAATTTTCTCCCTAAAAAATTTTCTTTTATATTACCAACAGTAAATCTTATTAATGATAGATTCTGCTATTCTGATACACGCCCTAAAACATCATTATGGGAAAAGCATTGTATAACTACTTCGAAAGGAGAGTTTGTTAGATTGCTATCACACAATGCAAGGCATTGGTTAAGTACAAAAGCTGAGAGAGGTGGAATGGATGAATTAACTTTAGCGAACTGGGCAGGGAGGGCTAGAATTGCAGATAATAAGGCTTATGATCACAGGACAGAAGAAGAAAAAAGTGAAGCAGTTCGGAATTTACTTATTCCCGAGTATGCTTCACTTTTAGATAAAATTCATTTAAATCTTCCAGTAACCTATGAAGACTTAGGAAAAAATAGAATTGGAATTGCAACTATAACGGAAATAGGCATTTGTGAACATGATTATGCAATGTCGCCATGCTCTCGCCATGGGGATTGTGAAACATGTAAAGAACTCGTTTGTATTAAAGGATTAGAATCATCTTTAGAAATATTAAAGCTTAGAGAAATTCAACTTACAGAACAATTTAATAAAGCGAGAGAGCACCATAAATTAGGTGTTTTTGGTGCAGATCGATGGATAAGTAATTTGGGATGGAGATTAACACATATAAAAACCAAAATTGCATTTTTAGAAAATCGGGAAATTCCAAATGGATCATTATTACGAATTCCTGATGAGTATGACCCTTCCCCAGTTAAATTAGCTTTACAGGAAAAAGGAATGGATATAGACATTCTAGAACCAGATACAGCTAAATTAGACAATGATTTGTATAGACTAATGGAGTTATAATATGCCCAAAATTCTTGTTACAGAAGAACGTTTAGAAGACATTATCATGTTAATTAAGACCTGGGAAGGTAAATTAACTTGGGAATTACTTTGCCACAAAGTTTCAGAATTATTAAATGTTAAAAGTATTGAAAGACAATCCCTAGCTAATTATTCAGATATACAAGGGGCATTTAGCAAACAAAAACATATACTTAAAGAAAAAGCAAAAGCTAACCCAGAACCGAATGTAACAATGGATTATCTGCAAAAGCAAGTTAAGAATTTAAAAGCTCAGGTACAACGTTTGGAAGAAATTAATGAGCGATATAAACAGCAATTTATTGTATGGCAATATAATGCATATATGCATGGTATGACCCAAGTTACTTTAAATAAGCCTCTTATTGCTGTTAACCGTCAACGTAGGTAATTTATAGGATGTAAGGTAAATTATTTTTACTATAGTAGTCTCTACAAAAGATCGTCTGAAAATCAATTTTCAGACAATCTCTTCACACCTATTAAACTTCTTGATGGGTAGAGTAGAAGACAATTTTCGTCAACATCTACTTCTTCCGGGCAGAGAGATACAGCAGTTTAATGGCGCGTCAAACACTATTATACTGAACTACTTTCCGCTCAAGCCCGCACCGCAGCTTGCAGCAGCCTCCACTAAATCTTAATTTTGTTAACAATATGGATTCGCTCAGCTTCGCTCACGTCTTGCCGGAGACAAGCACGCGGCCATGTATGCAAAAATTTAAGACTGCTGCATGATCATTAATCCCAAAGGTATTCCAAAAATAATTGTCCAAACTGGTTATCGGAACAGGAGCGCGATTGAAGTGTAACGCGAAATTTCAGGCAATCTGCATACCTCGCAATGACTGTGGCTGTCTAAACCCCGCCATTTCAGGAATGAACCATGCCCAACACCCCCATCTCATCCGAACATCCCCACGACAGCACCCTATCCCCCTGCATGCTCACCGACTGGACATTCACGTGCTACCACACGCCCGGTAAATCCGAGTATGCCGTGGTGTACGGCACAGTCGTCCAAGATGGTTCGGGACGTTTTACCGCAGGCAGCCGAATCCGCACCTCGCCCGTTACCCTATGGGCGGCACCGCTGGCTCATACGCACAACTCGGTATATTGCCTGCCGGAAGGTGCAGGTTGCTTTTGCGACCTGCCTGCAACCTTGCAGCCTGCCATCGACTGTTTGGGTATCGACCCTGCCGAAGCGGCCGTTATCCTGCAAAACGCCTTCATGCAGCCTGCACATACCTTGCCTGAAACCGCCTGTTTCGGCGTTCCGGTGATGCAGCCGGCAGGACAGGGCGATTGTCCGGTCGTCATGGAACGCCACATCGCCGAATTGCCGTTCTACCTGTTTTGGCGGGACAGCAGCATCGGTTCGGCCCAAAGCCTGATAGACGGACAAGCCGCCGTGTTTCTGCACGATTGGAACGCATTCTGCCGACGGTTTGTTCGTACCGGCAGACACCGCGGCCAAACCGGCCACACAGGCGACAAAGCCGCAGATGGCCAATACAGCTATTTCGGCCTGCCGATTGTGCATACGCCAGGACAAGACAATGCCCCTGCCGTACCGGAAGCCGACATCGCCAAACTACCGTTTTACACCTATTGGCACACCGCCTGCGCTTCCGATGTGCACCGGTTAGCAGACGGCAAACGCGTTGTGCCCCTTGCCGATTGGGAAGCCTTCTGCCAACGGTTGGTATTGACCGGCAGATAGGCGGGCAAAAAAAGTGCAGGCTGCTTTTTATCGCCCCAACTCCGTTTCAGACGACCTCTAAAGCAGCCTGCACCTTATTTTTCATTGTCAGATGACCAGAAACCGAGTATCCCATGCCTCAAACCTATTTCACCGCCGACTGGCACTTCTCCCATCCCAACATCGCCCGATACTGCCCGCAATTCCGCCTGCAAAGCGATAACGCCGACGAGCTGAACGAATACCTGATCGACTGCTGGAACCGCGTCGTTACCCCGCAAGACACTGTGTACAACCTCGGCGATGTCTGCTTTGCCAAAAAGCCCGCACACATCGAAGCCGTGCTGCAACGGCTTAACGGGCAACACCATTTGATCTACGGCAACCACGACTACCTGATTCGGCAAAACGAAGCACATTTCCTCAACACGCGCAAAGCCGACGGCCATCCGTTGCTCTCGTCCGCCAGCCATTACCTGCGGCTCAAACTGCCCGAAATCGGCAATACCGCGATTTTGTGCCACTATCCTTTATACGAATGGGACGGCATCCACCACGGCCTATACCACCTCTACGGCCATCTGCACGACCGCATGGCCGCCGTCAAAGGGCGTGCCCTCAATGTCGGCTGGGATATGCACGGCCGTTTCCTGACCGAACAAGATATTGACAGCTTCCTGCGCGACCTCCCTGCCGTTCAGTATTTCGACGACAAGCAAAACGTTATTGTCGGCAACAGCACGGAAGATGCGGCTGCAAAAGTTCGGGCGAGATTGACAGCATTGAATGAATGAGCTTTTATTTTAGAGATGAATTTTCAGGTAGCCTTGAATAGTGCAGGCTGCCTGAAAAACAGTCGGCAAAACAAAAGGACGGGTTTTCAATCCGTCCTTTTTGCATCAGCAATACCGCCAAGTGTCCCGCATAAAATGAATGATCTCGTTTAACGGCACAGGCGTAAGCGTAAACTGCTTGTCCCTCCTGTTGTGTAGGAAAACGTTGCGTTGTTTACACCACAGGTTGAGAAAAATAAGCCTGCAAGACCTCAAACGGCGT
>ERZ772932.1225-NODE-1225-length-12401-cov-3.725336_pt1 | contig 12401 bp, 7 predicted proteins | sample MGYA00511684_ERZ772932 | MGnify/ENA primary metagenome ERZ772932 (study PRJEB29015, sample SAMEA2738078) | human oral metagenome | biome: human oral; feature: human-associated habitat; material: saliva | place: China | collected 2210 ...
TTGATGATCACCGGTAATCATAATCGGACGGATACCAGCTTCCTTAGCAACGCGAACCGCTTCTGCTGCTTCGGCACGCTCAGGGTCAATCATACCGATTAAACCAGTAAAGATTAAATCATTTTCTAGATTTTTAGAGGCCAAGTCAGTCGGAACTACATCAATAATCTTGTAGGCACCAGCCAGCACGCGCAGAGCTTGGTGAGCCATTTCTGAGTTATTAGACTTAATCAGCTGTGAAGTAGCGTCATCAATCGCTGCAATATCTCCAGCCTTATCACGGGAAACACAGCGTTTCAAGAGCTGATCCGGCGCACCCTTAACTGCCACAAGGAATTTCCCATCTGGCAATGGATGGACAGTAGACATGAGCTTACGATCTGAATCAAAGGGCAGCTCAGCTACTCGAGGATATTTCTCTAAAAAGGCCTTGACATCATAGCCCTTGTCCAAAGCATACTGGATAAAGGCTGTTTCTGTTGGGTCACCAATCAGTTTTCCTTCTTGGTCAATCTTAGTATCATTGGCTAAGACAACCGAACGTAAGAGCGGCAGCTCCAGTCCAAGTTCAATATCTTGTCCAGCTTCGTTCAGAACTCCGTCGTAAAAGACTTTTTCAACCGTCATCTTATTCATGGTCAGGGTACCAGTCTTATCTGAAGCGATAATCTCAGTTGATCCCAAAGTCTCAACAGCTGGAAGCTTACGTACAATTGAATTCCGCTTAGCCAAAACCTGAGTTCCCAAAGCCAGCACGATGGTAACGATAGCAGGCAGACCTTCTGGAATAGCCGCAACTGCCAAAGCTACAGAAGTCATCAGCTCATCCAGTGGATTTTTCCCTTGAATGAAGACACCGACTACAAAAGTCACTGCAGCAATCACCAAGATAGCATAGGTCAGAACCTTAGACAGACTATTAAGATTTTGCTTGAGCGGTGTGTCTGTTTCATCCGCATCCTGCAACATACCTGCAATATGGCCTACTTCCGTATACATCCCTGTATTGACAACCAATCCAACCCCACGACCATAGGTCACATTTGAGTTTTGGAAGGCCATATTGACCCGGTCGCCAATACCAGCATCTGCAGCTACCTCAACAGTCAAGTCTTTCTCAACCGGAACAGACTCACCTGTCAGAGCCGCTTCTTCGATTTTCAGTGAATTAGCTTCCAAAAGCCGCATATCTGCTGGAACAACGTCACCGGCTTCCAGTCTAACGATATCACCAGGTACCAACTCCTTAGAATCTACTTCTGTGACATGGCCATCACGCAGGACACGCGCAGCCGGACTGGACATGGATTTGAGAGCTGCAATCGCTTCTTCAGCCTTTCCTTCCTGATAGACACCGAAGATGGCATTGATGATTACTACAGCTAAGATGATTAAAGCATCAGCGATGTCTTCACCACCTGATGTGACAACAGACAAGACCGCTGCTACCAACAAGATGATAATCATCAAATCCTTGAACTGCTCAATGAATTTCATCAAGAGAGTCTTTTTCTCTCCTTCTTCCAATTCATTGCGACCGTAGTCCGCCAAACGTTGCTGGGCTTGGCTGCTGGTCAACCCTTGTTCGGAAGCTTCCATTGCTTGCAAAACTTCCTCAGGACTTTGCGTATAAAAAGCTTGGCGCTTTTGTTCTTTTGACAAAATGTCTCCTCCTTTTGATGGGCCTCTTTCAAAATAAACAAAAAAGAGACCTGTTGATTAACAAGTCTCGCTATTTCATACAAGGCCGGAAATTTCTTTCGTATTGACGACCTTGTAACGGTTATTCCGTTAGCTACTCCCTTGAGTTAGAAACTATTATACCAAATTTTCAAGCTTTTGCAAGGGGAAACATTATGATTTTCAAGAGTTTTCTCAGAGGATAGCAGTTAACCCCAGCTAATCTCCATTTCATAGCTGGCAAAAATCTGCTCCCCATCAACAGTTTTCAGCTGATAATGAAGTTGCAGGACTTGACTAGTAAAATCAACCTTATAGAAAGGAGTATCGGTCACAAATTGCTGCACGCCCACAGGTGTATGGATGCCAACCAGCGCCTGCCCTTGACTGATGAAGCGCATGATGGACTTAGGCTCAGAAAAGCGGGTCATAACCAGCTCTTTATCGTGAAATTTCAGAACTACTTTCTCCCCTTCCTCATTCTTGTATAGCAGATAGTGATAGTCTCCTTTTTGCGTCCAATCCGCATCGTAGACCTGATCAATTAGCTCGGTATGCCCGTCCAGCTGGATGTGATTTTTTATTCTAATTTGCATCTTTATCTCGTTTCTCTTTTTCTTTCCCTATTCTATCAAAAAAATGACAAAATTGCTCTTCTTTCCCTTGCAGCTTTGATTTTTTTCCTACTGTCTTTTATGGTATAATGGTAACATGATTGAAAAAGTATTTCGGGACCCAGTTCATAATTATGTCCATGTGGACCATCAGGTTATTTATGATTTAATCAATACCAAAGAATTTCAACGGCTGCGCCGCATCAAACAGCTGGGTACTTCCGGCTATACTTTCCACGGCGGGGAGCACAGCCGTTTTTCGCATTGTCTGGGAGCTTATGAGATTGCCCGACGCATCACCAAGATTTTCAATGAAAAATACAGCGAGGTCTGGGACAGCCACGAAAGTCTACTGACTATGACGGCTGCTCTTCTGCATGACTTAGGACACGGAGCTTATTCACATACTTTTGAGCGCCTCTTTGATACCAATCATGAGGACATCACACGGCAAATCATCACCAGTCCTGAGACAGAGATTCATCAGGTCTTGGTGCAGGTTTCGCCGGATTTCCCTGAAAAGGTGGCTAGTGTTATTAACCATACCTATCCCAATAAGCAGGTGGTCCAGCTGATTTCCAGCCAAATTGATGTGGACCGGATGGACTATCTCTTGCGAGATTCCTTTTTTACTGGTGCTTCCTATGGACAATTTGACTTAACCAGAATTTTACGAGTGATTTGTCCAGTAGAAAACGGCATCGCCTTCAAGCGCAATGGCATGCATGCGGTAGAAGACTACGTAGTCAGCCGCTACCAGATGTACATGCAGGTTTATTTCCACCCGGCCAGCAGGGCTATGGAAGTTTTGCTGCAAAATCTGCTCAAGCGGGCCAAGTTTCTCTATCCGGCTCAGAAGGATTATTTTGCGCTGTCATCACCCAATCTCATTCCATTCTTTGAAAACAGAGTGACCCTGCAGGATTATCTGGCCTTGGATGATGGTGTTATGAATACCTATTTCCAAGTTTGGATGGCTAGTCCAGACAAGATTTTATCTGACCTAGCTCAGCGTTTTATCAACCGCAAGGTCTTTAAGTCTATCATCTTCTCTCAGGAAAATGAAGCGCATTTGGATATCATGCGAGACCTAGTTGGACAAGTTGGCTTTGACCCTGATTACTATACTGCTATTCATCGTAACTTTGATTTGCCTTATGATTTCTACCGGCCTGACGTTGAAAAACCTCGGACCCAGATTGAGATCCTGCAAAAAGATGGCAGCTTAGCAGAACTATCCAGCCTGTCTCCTATCGTTCATTCGCTAGCTGGGACCAGACAGGGCGATAATCGTTTCTACTTCCCCAAGGAAATGCTGGCAGATACAGGACTTTTCAGCGAAAAAAACCAGACCTTTATGCACTATATCAAAAACGACCAATTTAGCTACGGAGAATAATATGTCTATCAAATTAGTTGCCGTTGACATTGACGGCACCCTTTTAAATAACCAAAAAGAAATCACTCCTCAAGTCTTCAGCGCTGTTCAGGATGCCAAGGCTGCTGGCGTTAAAATCGTCATTGCAACCGGCCGTCCTATTGCGGGTGTTCAAAAGCTTCTCGAGGAGCTAGAGCTTAATCAGCCAGACAACTATGTCGTTACCTTCAACGGCGGACTGGTGCAGGATACTGTCACAGGTCAAGAATTGATCAAGGAAACACTGTCTTATGACGATTATTTGGATATCGAGCTGCTCGGACGAAAATTAGGCGTTCACATGCATGCCATCACCAAGGACGGCATTTATACAGCCAATCGCAACATCGGCAAGTACACTGTTTACGAGTCCAATCTGGTCAGCATGCCAATCTTCTACCGCACACCTGAAGAAATGGACAATAAAGAAATCGTTAAGTGTATGTATATTGATGAGCCGGAAATTTTGGATGCAGCCATTGCTAAGCTGCCACCGGAATTAGCCGAAAAATATACACTGGTTAAATCAGCTCCTTTCTATCTGGAAATTGTCAAAAAGACAGTCAATAAAGGAGCTGCTATCCTTCATCTGGCTGAAAAACTGGGCTTGAGCAAGGAGCAGACCATGGCTATCGGTGATGAAGAAAACGACCGCGCCATGCTGGAAGCTGTCGGCTCTCCTGTTGTCATGGAAAATGGCAAAGAAGAACTCAAGAAAATCGCCAAATATATCACCAAATCAAACGACGAATCCGGCGTAGCACACGCTATTAGAGAGTGGGTTTTAAAATAATGTTTAGTTACAAAATTGGAATTTCAGCTCAGGAACACGACGATTTTGTCACGGCTCATCCGCAGGCCAATCTCCTGCAGAGTTCAGCCTGGGCTCAGATCAAAGATAACTGGGCCAATGAGCGCTTGGGCTTCTATAAAGACGACCGTTTGGTTGCTGCAGCCAGTGTCCTGATCAAACCACTTCCCTTGGGGATGACCATGCTTTATATCCCGCGCGGTCCCATCATGGACTATAGTGACAAGGAGCTGCTGACCTTTGTTTTGGCGTCGCTCAAGAAATTTGCCAAGGAGAAAAAAGCGCTCTTTGTCAAGTTTGACCCTAGCCTCTTTCTGGCAGAAAGCAAGATGGGAGAGGAATTGCAAGACAAAGCAGAGACAGTTGAGCTGATTCAAGAACTGCAGCAAGCAGGAGCTGTCTGGGTCGGGCGGACTGAGTCTCTGGACGAAACAATCCAACCTCGCTTGCAGGCAAATATTCATAAAAAAGACTTCAGCGAGGAGCTGCTTTCTAAAAGTACTCGGCAGGCTATTCGTACAGCCCGTAACAAAGGTATTCAAATCCAATTTGGCGGAGCTGAATTACTGGATGACTTTTCAGCCCTGATGAAGAAAACGGAAAATAGAAAAAACATCCACCTACGCGGCAAAGACTATTACCAAAAACTCTTGGATACTTATCCTGAGCACTCCTACATCACCTTGTCCAGCATTGATCTAAAGGCACGATTGGAAGACTTGCAGGCTCAGCTGACCAAGACACTTAAAGAAGCAGAGAAATTTACCGAGAAAACCAAACCCGGCAAGATTGAGAATAACCAGCAAGAACAGAAACGCCTCCAAGAAGAGATTGACTTTCTGCAGGACAAAATCAGCCAAGGTGCTACTGTCGTTCCCCTGTCTGGCACCCTGGTCTTGGAATACGGAAAAACCTCTGAAAATATCTATGCCGGAATGGACGAGGAATACCGTCGTTACCAGCCAGCCATCATCACTTGGTACGAAACAGCCAAACATGCTTTTGAGCGCGGAGCAGATTGGCAAAATATGGGCGGAATCGAAAACGACCTCAAGGGCGGTCTCTACAGCTTTAAATCCAAGTTCAATCCGACCATTGAGGAATTTGCTGGTGAGTTCAACCTGCCAACTAATCCTCTCTATCACCTCTCCAATCTTGCCTACACTATCAGAAAGAAACTGCGCAGCAAGCATTAAAAGAAAGGAAGCCTATGACCTTTAAACTTCTCAGCCAAGAAGAATTCATCCAGCATACCTCAGCTAGCTCCCAACGCTCTTTTATGCAGACCGTGGAAATGGCAGAGTTGCTGAGCAAGCGGGGCTTCAGTAGCCAGTATATCGGCTACACTGACCCGCAGGGACAGGTAGTGGTGTCTGCTGTCCTCTACAGTATGCCGATGACTGGCGGCCTCCATATGGAAATCAACTGCGGTCCTGTATCTACTGATGCACAATACCTGACTCCCTTCTATCAAGCTTTGCAGGCCTATGCCAAAAAAGCAGGCGCCTTAGAGCTGATTGTCAAGCCCTATGAGACGTATCAGACCTTTGACAGCAACGGCCAGCCAACATCTGAAGAAAAAGTTGAGCTTATCCAGCAGCTGACTGACTTAGGCTTTGTCTTTGACGGCCTACAGACAGGCTATCCAGGCGGGGAGCCTGATTGGCATTATATCAAAGACTTACATGGTCTGACGGAGAAAGACTTGCTCAAATCCTTCAGTAAAAACGGCAAGGCGACCGTCAAAAAGGCTAATACCTTTGGTATCAAGCTAAAAAGGCTGGAACGTGACCAACTCAGCGTTTTCAAAGACATCACAGCTGCTACTTCTGACCGGCGGGAATATGATGACAAGCCACTAGACTACTATCAAGATTTTTATGATAGCTTTGGTCAACAGGCGGACTTTATGACAGCTAGCCTTAACTTCAAGGACTATCTTCAGAACTTACAAAAAGACCAAGAGAAACTGGGCCAGAAAATTCAGAAGCTGCTGGCGGACTTGGAAAAAAATCCTCAATCTGAGAAGAAACAAAATCAGCTGCGAGAACTTTCCAGCCAGTTTGACAGCTTTGAAACCCGCAAAGCAGAGGCTCAAGATCTGATTGACAAGTACGGCAACCAAGACCAGATCCTAGCTGCCAGTCTCTTTATCTATACCCCTCAGGAAACAATCTACCTCTTCAGCGGCTCCTATCCTGAGTTTAACAAATTCTACGCTCCAGCCCTGCTGCAGGAATACGTTATGACCGAAAGCATCAAGAGAGGCATTCCATTTTATAATTTCCTCGGTATTATGGGAATTTTCGACGGATCTGACGGTGTTCTGCGCTTCAAACAGAACTTCAACGGCTTCATCGTCCGAAAAATGGGGACTTTCCGTTATTATCCTAACCCTTTCAAATTTAAGCTGCTTCAGCTCATAAAGAAAATTCTAAGACGTTAAAAAACCAAGGTTCCCCTTGGTTTTTTTGTATGTTTATTTATAACGAGGTGTCGCAAAACCACGGATATTTCCATGACCGATGCGGTAAGTATTGCGTTTAACTACGTTATTGCTGTTGCCTTCAATCGTGTGAATGATGCCATTTTCTACTTTTTCGACAATACCGATATGATCAGCCCAGCCATCATTTTGCTGGGTATCTTTGTCCCAGTTAAAGGTGATAATATCGCCTGCGCTAGGAGTCGAATTGCCATCTTCATTCCAGATACCTAGACGTTTAAAGATGTGAATATGGCGCTCAACACCGCATTCGCGACCGATGAGATCGCTCAAGCCTTCTCTTTGGAAAATAACTGTAGTAAAAATGTCGCACCAGTCATCCGTGTTCTTCACAGCATAGCCAACTGGCAGCGGTCTGACACTGTTATAATCGTTGACCAAGCGCTGATGCTCAGCACTGCCTCCCCTGACACCTACCATAGCAGCTGCCGCTGCAAGAACACGGTCTCGCTGACTAGCTGCCTGAGGACGGTTTACAGAGATAGAGGTCTTTTCTCCACCAGCTCCCTGCAGCTGATTTTGATTATTTAAGTAATACAAGTGAACATTGTACTCACCTGCATTATTCTTATGGTCACGCGCATATACATGCTTACGATAAGTACCGTCAGCCTGACGATCCGCTGTGTACCATTGGACATCATCTTGGCCATTCGCTTCTGACCAAGTCGGCAGGTAAACTGTCTTGAGACCTTCTGGTGCCACAATGCCTGATACTACAATATCAAAATCTCCAGTGTCACTATTCTTATTTTGAATACTGATTTTACCCTGTGGCTTACTGATTGACACATTGGTCTTGATGCCACCTGCTCCTGCTAGCTTGCCATCATTTTGGACATAGTAGAGATGTACATTATATTCGCCCTGAACGTTGTTATGGTCGCTCGCACGAACTCGCTTCTTATAGGTACCATCCGGCTGACGTTCTGCGTTGTACCACTTGATATCATCCTGACCATTGGCCTCTGACCAAGTTGGCAGGGAAACAGTCTTGAGACCGCCTGGAGATACAATATCTGAAACCACAATATCAAAATCGCCAGTTTCGCTGTTACGATTTTGGATACTGATTTTGCCCTGTGGTTTAACTGCTGACACATTGGTTGTAGTACCACCAACACCGACTAACTGCCCGTCGTTACGGACATAGTAAAGATGGATATGATACTTACCAACTGAGTCTTTATGTTTACTAGATTCAACAGTAACTTTATAGGTACCATTAGCCTGCTGAGTAGCTGTATACCAAATAATATCATCTTGACCGTTAGCTTCAGACCAAACCGGAACACTGACAGCAGACACTTCATAAGGGGCAGAAACGTTTGAAATCACAACATCAAAACTGCCGTTGACATTATTCTTATTTTGAATACTGATGTTGCCCTTCGGCTTGCCTAGAGAAACATTAGTCTTGATGCCGCCAGCACCAACCAGCTTGCCATCATTTTGCACATAGTAGAGATGAATATTGTACTCGCCCTCAACATCTTTGTGATCACTCACACGGACTCGCTTACGATAGGTACCATCCGGCTGACGTTCTGCGTTGTACCACTTGATGTCATCTTGGCCGTTGGCTGTAGACCAGGTTGGAACAGAAACACTCTTCACCCCCCCTGGGGATGAGATCCCCGAAACCACAATATCAAAATCACCGGTTTCATTGTTGCGATTCTGGATGCTGATTTTGCCCTGCGGCTTGCTGATAGAAACGTTGGTCTTGATGCCGCCTGCTCCTACTAGCTTGCCATCATTTTGCAAATAGTAGAGATGGACATTATATTCGCCTTGGACATTGTTATGATCGCTCAGGCGAACTCGTTTCCGATAAGTGCCGTCAGCCTGACGTTCTGCGTCATACCATTTGATGTCATCTTGGCCATTGGCCTCTGACCAAGTTGGCAATGATACGCTTTTGAGACCGCCTGGAGAGACAATACCTGAAACCACAATATCAAAATCACCGGTTTCGCTGTTGCGATTCTGGATGCTGATTTTGCCTTGGGCTTTTGGTTTTTCTATGGAAATAGTCGTTTTAGTGCCGCCAACACCGACCAAGCGGCCATCATTCTGCACATAGTAAAGGTGCACATTGTACTCACCCTCAACATTATTGTGATCACTCAGACGGACATGCTTACGATAAGTGCCATCAGCCTGACGCTCAGCGTCATACCATTTAACATCATCTTGACCATTCACAGTAGACCAAGTTGGCAGAGAAACGCTCTTCAGACCGCCCGGAGATGAAATACCTGAAACAACGATATCAAAATCGCCAGTTTCTTTGTTTCGATTTTGAATACTGATGGTCCCCTTAGGTTTGCCAAGAGAAACGGTCGTTTTAGTGCCGCTTACACCAACCAAGCGGTCGTCATTTTGGACATAGTAGAGATGGACATTGTACTCGCCCTGCACATGATTGTGATCGCTTATGCGTACCCGCTTCCGATAGGTGCCGTCAGCCTGACGTTCAGCAGTATACCATTTGATATCATCTTGACCATTGGCCTCTGACCAAGTCGGCAGAGAGACAGTCTTAAGACCACCAGGGGATGAGATACCTGAAACCACAATATCGAAATCACCAGTTTCGCTGTTTCGATTCTGAATGCTGATTTTACCCTGTGGTTTGATGACAGATACATTAGTTGTAGTACCGCCAACACCGACTAATTGACCGTCGTTGCGGACATAGTAGAGATGGACATTGTACTTGCCAACTGAATCCTTATGTCTGCTAGAATCAACAGAAACTTTATAAGTACCATTGGCCTGCTGAGTGGCTGTGTACCAGATAATATCGTCTTGACCATTAGCTTCAGACCACACTGGAACACTAACAACAGACACTCCATAAGGAGCAGAAACGTTTGAAATCACAACATCAAAGCTGCCGTTGACATTATTCTTATTCTGAATACTGATGTTACCCTTTAAAGACTGCTTAGCAAGAGCAGACTGCTGGGTAAATCTCCCAGTGTAATCAACGCTATGGTCAAATACATGCTTGCCAGCTAACAGCTGAGCCTGGGCTGTAAACTGCCATGCTCCAGCGCCACTATTGTATTTGAGAGATTTAGCTCCATCAAGATTTAAATTAGAAGACGGATACTGGGCCACCCAGAAGTTGCTATAGCCAAATTGCGATGTATTAACCGGTCCCTTGCTGCGAAGATTATTTTGATCCAGCCAGCTGGCACTGGTATAGTACATCAGGTTAGAATAACCCAGTCTGCGCATCTCATCCGCCCAAGCCTGGGTATGCTGGTTAATCCCATTTTGCATTTTAGGATCTTCCATGTCATTGACCATGACTGTGTTTTTAGGCAAACCTAGTCTATTAGCAAAGGCAGCATAATAACGAGCTTCTGCTCTCGCTTCTTCATCACTGGTATAGTGCGAGAAGGCATAGGTCGATACTTGTAAACCTGCTCCCTGAGCATTTCTCACTTGAGACTCGGCAAATGGATTGGTGTAATGGGTTCCTTCAGTTAGTTTGACAACGACACCGCCAACCCCTTGCTGGGCTAATTTACGATAGTCGTCTACGCTGATATGGCCATTGTGGCTGCTGACATCTACAAAGGAAGTACCTTTAATCTCTGCTTGGGAATTCCCGCGGGCTGCCTGAGCCTTTGACCCAGCATTATAAAATACAGTTTTTCCAGCATTACTAGCTTTTGGTGCTGATGCTACTGCAGGACTGGCCTTTGGCTCTGAGGCAATAGCAGAATCTGCAACAGAAGAGCTTGCTTTTGCTGACTGATCAGCTGCAGTTTCATTCTGATTAAAATTATTTGCATCTGACTGAGTTTGCCCTTCTGGCTTAGCAGGTGCCACCTGAGTTTCTACAGTAGCTGATTGAGCTGCTCCTCCAGACTCACCAGCTGTTCCTACAGCATTCGTTATTTGCTCCTCTTGCTTAACTGCTTGAACTGACTGTTCTGCAGATGATACTCCTACAATCGGCTGATTAGACGCTTGCGATGCAGCCGCATTCACTATCTGATTCTGGGAACTAACAGCCCTTTCTGTTTTTAAAATTTCTGACTCAGCGATTGTATGTTCCTCGGCTTTTGCAACATTGGCAGTCGCTGCCAACAAAATAGCCGTACTCGCTAAATAAACCAATTCTTTCGATTTCAACTTTTCTCTCCAACTTTTAAAAAACTTGTCACCTTTGGGAGGACAAGTCTTTTTTCAACATTTTTTATTTTACAAAATCAAGCAATGCTAAGAAGCTTTCAGCTTCAAGTGATGCACCACCAACAAGAGCACCGTCAACATCTGGACAAGCCATGTAAGACGCAACATTTTCAGGTTTTACAGAACCACCGTACTGAACACGAACCTTGTCTGCTACTTCTTGACCAAAGTCGGCTGCTACAACGTCACGAACTGCTTTACACATCTTTTGAGCGTCGTCTTGAGTTGCTGACTTACCAGTACCGATAGCCCAGATTGGCTCATAAGCGATAACCAATGATGCAACTTGCTCAGCTGTCAAGTCTTTCAAAGCAGCTGATACTTGAGCACCAACGAAATCTACAGCTTTGCCAGCTTCGTAAGTTTCAAGCGATTCACCACAGCAGATGATTGGCACCAGACCATTGCGGAAGATTGCGTGCGCTTTTTTGTTGATGTCTTGGTCTGTTTCATGGAAATAATCGCGGCGTTCTGAGTGACCGATAACGATGTAGTCAACTCCAACTTCTGCAAGAACTTTAGGGCTGTTTTCACCAGTGAAAGCACCTGCATCTTCAAAGTAAGCATTTTGGGCTGCAACTTTAAGATTGCTTCCTTTAGCTGCTGCCAAAACAGTTGTCAAATCAAGTGCTGGAGCAGCGATACCAGCTTCTACCAAGTCTGAAGAAGGCAGCTTAGCAGCAACCGTTTCTACAAAAGACTTTGCTTCTTCAGGATTTTTGTTCATTTTCCAGTTACCAGCAATAAATGGTTTACGTGACATATTCACACACCTCTTCTATTTTATTTATAGTAACATTGTAACACAGTTGCATGAAATAATAAAGGTTATCCACAGAATTTCATCAAATTGAAACATCTTATATAAGCAATACCACACTTTTTCTCATCTTAACATAAGTCTCTCATTAGTAAATCAAAAAAAGAAACTAGGACATCATCCTAGCTCTTTTTTTAATATCAATTAATCTTGACGCTTCTTACGGTTGATGAAACCTGCTAAAGAAGCCAGCATCAGACCAATAATACTCAAGAAGATGTTAGTGTGTTCACCTGTCTTTGGCAACACTTTCTTCTCTCCTGTTTGGCCTTCCTGACCCTGACCAGAAGAGACTTGAGTTGGGTTGGTATTACCAGTATTTGAAGTTTTAACATTCT
>ERZ772932.1231-NODE-1231-length-12365-cov-5.619090_pt1 | contig 12365 bp, 11 predicted proteins | sample MGYA00511684_ERZ772932 | MGnify/ENA primary metagenome ERZ772932 (study PRJEB29015, sample SAMEA2738078) | human oral metagenome | biome: human oral; feature: human-associated habitat; material: saliva | place: China | collected 2210 ...
GGCCTAAAAGCCGACGCTAACACGCTGCAGAATCATAATCACCCGCATATGAACTACCTCCCATTTCTTATGTCCAAGAAATGGGAGGCAGTTTACTTTGTCGTTTGTGGTCGATTGATTTTCTCGCCATTGACGGCTGGCTTTCTCCAGGTGATTTTCTTGCCTGTTGCAGCGCTTATTTCATTGCAGCAAGAGCCTTTTCCCAGGCAGCAAGCGAGTCTACGCAGGTCTGGTACGCAACGCAGTAGCTCACGCGCAGCCAACCTGGGCACCCGAACGAATCGGAAGGAACAGGCAGCAGCTCAAACTGCTTGGCCACATCGCAGAATGCCTGAGCATCTCCACCAGGAGCACGAACCCACAGGTAGAATGCACCATCAGGCTGGATGTACTCGTAACCAAGCTTGGTGAGGCCCTCGGTCAGAACTTCTCGATTCTTTGCATAGGCCTCAACATCTGCTGGCTCATCAACGCAGTCAATAATAACGCGCTGGAAAAGAGCGGGTGCACAAACAAAGCCCAAAAGACGAGCAGCACCAGCACAAGCGGCGTAAATCTCTTTTTGCTCTGGATTAGAAGCAGGGACCAACACCCAACCAATACGCTCGCCAGGAAGCGAAAGGGACTTGGAGTAGGAATAGCACACAATAGTGCGCTCGTAGACGTCAGGAACCCAAGGAACCTCAATGTTGCCAAAAACAATCTCGCGATAAGGCTCATCGGAGATGACGTAAATGTCAGTTCCCAGCTCAGCGGAGCGTTTGCGGAGCATATTGGCAAATGCATCAAGGTTTTCCCTGGTATACACAGCACCAACAGGATTGTTTGGAGAGTTGATAATCACCGCGCGAGTCTTAGGCGTAAGAGCTGCACAAACAGCGTCAACGTCAATCTGGAAGGTTTTCTCGTCGGCCAAAACCTCAACACAAGTTGCTTGAGCATGATCAATCCACACGCGATACTCAGGGAAGTATGGTGCAATGACAATAACCTCTTCACCTGGAGAAACAATGGAATTGAGCGCCATAGAAACGGAGGCAGCCGCTCCACAGGTCAAGATAAGGTCGTCTGCCTGAGCTGCGTGATCTCCAAAGCGACGTCGGAGCGACGCGGCAATTGCCTCCCTGGCCTGGGGAATGCCGATTGCAGGTGTGTAGCTGTGAACCTGCTGGGGAGGTAGCTGCATGGCAGCTTCGATAGAGGTGCGAACAGACTCAGGAGCAGGCACGGAAGGGTTGCCGATCGAGAAATCAAACACATTCTGAGCGCCAATCTCAGCACGACGCTGCATCGCATAACCTGCAATCTCGCGGATTGCAGACTTTTCTGATCCGTATGCAAGACTTGTCTGATTGACCATGGTTTCTCAATTCTCTCGAAGCCTATAGTACCTACCTGGTAAAACGTTGGGTGGAGGCGTGGATGATGACGCCGCGCATCTGGCCTCACACAACCTTTGATAGATAGCATATTGGGCGAGAAAATCGATCTTCTCGCCCAAGCTTTAAAAGTTTTAACAAATTTGTATTTATTGCACGGTCTTGCGGCAAATTCCACAGAGCAGACCGCGTGACCGCAAGTTCAGCCGCGTGGCGTCACTGCGAGCTTGACCGCGTGTGCTCAGTCTATTCGTACACGGAAGGCTTTAAAACGCCAACAAATGGCAGGTTACGATAACGTTCAGCGTAATCAAGGCCGTAACCAACAACAAACTTATTTGGCACGTGAGTACCCGCGTAGCGAGGGTCAATTGCAGGACGCTTGCCCTCAATGTCCTTGACCAGGAAAGCGGCAATCTCAATGGAAGCGGGGTTACGAGACTGGAGCATGCGGACCAGGTAAGAGAGGGTCAGACCGGAGTCCAGGACGTCCTCAACGATGATGACGTGGCGGCCCTCAATCTTGGTATCAAGGTCTTTTACAATGCGCACGACGCCAGAGCTCTTGACACCGTCGCCGTAGCTGGAAACAGCCATAAAATCGATGGAGAGTGGGCACTCAATGGCACGCATGATGTCAGCCATGAATACAACAGCTCCGCGAAGAACAGCAATGACCAGGGGGTTCTTGTCCGCATAGTCACGCGTGATCTCTGCACCCACCTTCTTGACGATGTCCTTGATGTCTTGTTCGTCAAGTAGAATCTCTTCAATATCAGGGTGAAGCTCCGCCATTACTGGCTCCTCTCAAATGGCTTGTGACCAGAATAGATGTTCAATTCTAGCAGCTGTTTTGTATCTTGCGTACATTTTACTCGTTCATCGGGACGAATTCCCGCAACCCACACCACATGTCCACGAATATTTGTGCGCACAATAGGCATCATACTCCTGGATTCAACGGGCACGCCCGCCTCGCCCAGCAGGTCAGAGATCTTTTTTGACTGCCCATGCATGCCCAGAGGCTGCATGGTGTCTCCTGCCTCGGGTCCCGAGACCCACAGGCTGCCGCCGTGAACCGGATCTACCCCACAGGCGCGTGCGTCGAGAAGAACCGACTCTCCCAACCATTCCTGGCTATGCGCGGTTGCATAGGACACGACGTCAAAGCCGTGCTCCACAGGGAGAATGCGCGCCGAAAGCACTCGGCCGTCTGCCAGCTCCAGCGTTCCCGGAACTGCAAGGTGCTCGCCAAACGTTGGTGCAGCAGGCGATGTACCTGCGGGTTCTCCGTTGGCCGCGACCACAGCCGCAGCGCCGACTGCACTTCTCGCGGCACCCGCGCCGCCCGCGCTCCTTGCGGAGCCCGTGAACGAGAATGTCACGGTGCCCAAACGAACGCGCGCTTCAAGGTTTTGCGGCAAGTTAGCCACGCCAACTCCCGCAGCAACCGCTTCGAGCACGGCATCTACGTGCCTGAACTCGAGCCAGGCCTCAGGGATTAGTTGCCGAGCCACAATCCTTACCACGCGGCGAGCAATCACTACGTCGGTAGAGCTCAGCTTTAACGCGTCAAGTACCAGCGAAGACTCGCTCTTGCGCAGCGTAATCTGCCTGAGCTTGCGAGCAGCCTTCGCCTCAAGATAATCGTCTTCGTCGGCCATCAAATCCGCAATTTTACACACCGTCTGCACCAACATCGGGTTTCTCGCCTTCAGCAAAGGGAGCACGTTATGGCGCATATACGCACGTAGATAGTGGGTGTCGGTGTTAGTAGCATCCTCGTGCCAGTCCAGGCCGCGAGCCTTCAGCCAGTCTTTGAGCTGATCATGCGTGTAATCCAGCAGCGGGCGATAAATCAACCCGCGATGCCTAGGAATCGACGCCAGGCCGCTCATGCCGGACCCGCGCATCACGTTCATCATGAACGTCTCCGCGCGGTCGTCCGCCGTGTGCGCCGTCAAAATCTTTGCCTTCTGGCGAGAAACCCCCTGCTCAATGCAAAGTTTTTGAGCGAGCTCTCGCGCGGCGTCATACCGTACCCGACGACCAACGTCTTCCACGTTGCCGTCACGCTCCTGCGCGAGCTTTGTCACGTCCACGCATAGCGCGGTGCAGGGAATGCCTAGCGAGTCGCAAGTCTCTTGAACAAAGTGCTGATCAGCGTCCGCGTCCGCTCCTCGAAGCAGGTGATTTACGTGCAGCACATGCAGGCGCTCTTTTGCGATGTGCGCAAGTCCTGCGCCGTCGCCAAGATCAAGCGGCTCCGTTACCGCCATGTGAAGCAGCGCCATCGAGTCGGCTCCGCCCGAGACCATAAGGATAACGGGCGCGGCGACCTGGCCTCGACGCGAGCCTTCAGCCTGGCCTCGGCGCAAGCCTTCTGCCTGGTCTTTTGCGGCGAGAACGTTCTTTTTATTGAAGTATGCGTGTACGGATGGCACTTAGCACCAATTTCTGTCCGGTGTGTTTGTTACAGTTATACCCGAAAGTTACTCAGTAGAAAGAAATTCATGAATCCCACGTTTCGCCTACATATTCTTGCCAGCGGATCAAAAGGTAATTGCAGCCTGCTAGAAACGCCTGATGGTCTCATTATGATTGATTGCGGAATCTCTAGAAAAGAAATTCTGCGTCGGTCTAAAGAACTGAACGTTGACCTCTCTGAGCTTGTGGCCATCTTTATTACGCACGAGCACACCGACCACGTCGCGGGTCTTTCGGTAGTCAGTAAAACTTTTGATGTTCCCGTGTTTGCTACAACAGGAACTGCCGCCGCGCTCTCAAGAAGAAGCTCCTGTTCAAACGTCACCTTTACCCTCGTTGACCAGACGGGTTCTGTTCATATTGATGCCGCGCCAGACGTTGAAGTTAGCACGTTCCCAACCTCGCACGATGTCTGCGAACCCATGGGCATGCGCTTTGATTTTCTCGCCGGCCCTGATAGGCGCATCGTGGACTCCGTGGGCTACTGCACCGACACGGGCATTCTGACTCCCAAGGCTCTCGAGTGCCTCTCTGACGTGCGCCTTCTTGCTATCGAGTCCAACCATGACGAGCACATGCTACTCACGGGACCCTATCCGTACGTGCTTAAGCAACGCGTCCACGGAGACTCTGGCCACCTGTCGAACGAGTACACCGCGCAGGCGTTGCCGCAGCTTGTTGGCCCAAATACTCGCTGCGTGGTTGGCATGCATCTCTCTCACGAGAATAACCGTCCAAGCGTCGCAGTTAGAACGCTTGCTGAGGCGGTTGGCGCACAGCCGCTCAACGATGCGTTTACCGAGGCACAGACTCCCGACGGTTCTCTTGCCATCTGCGTTGCAAGCCAGGACTGGCCAATGTCACTGTAAGCTGCACGTTTGCGCGCTGACACACCGCGCGTTTCGGGTTCCGCACCCCAACAGCACGCCCCAGGCTTGCGCTAACAAAAAAGCGAGAAAACCTTGGAGTTCCAAGATCTTCTCGCTATGCGAGGTGCCTGTAATCGGGCGTTGAACAGGCACGTCTAGCCGTACGCTCGGCTGCAGCTATACGTGCCTGGCAGGTCAACTACCAGGCACCTTACTGCCTGAGCAGCAGCTTGACTGACCGTCAAAGCCGCCGCTCAGAGCACTAGTATTAGTCGATTACAATCTTTGTGACGCTAGCCTGCTGATCCTGCTTTGGAACAGTGATGGTCAGGATGCCGCCATCAAGCTTTGCAGTTAGACCCTCTCGAGCTGCGTCCTTCAGATACACGCCACGAGTTGCCTGCCACTCAGAAGACTCTTTGTGCAGGTAGTTCTTGGCCTTCTCCTCCTCGGACTCCTTGCGAGTAGCGGTGATTGAAAGCCTGCCCTCATTGAGCTCGACGTCGATGTTCTCCTTAGAAACGCCAGGTAGCTCGGCCGTTACCACGTAAGACTGACCCGCATCCTCAACGTTCATAACAAATGCATCGGACGAAACAGAGGACAGGGCGGAATAAGGCGCGTCAAAGAAAGAATCAAATGAGCCAAATGGCCACGTGCTCAGATTCCTTGCAATACGATCATAGGGAACTACATTCTTCATAGTAACCACTCCTTTACTGGTAGATGCCGTTATTGGCACTTCGTTGTTCATCATCTGTTGTACCCTGCTTGCACAAATTTATACAACTTTTTATAAAATTTCTAAGTCTTAATGACTAAAATTATCCTGCAGTTATGTACCACGTAGATGCGCGTGAGTCGACGCCAAATCACTCGTCCGTCTCACACGTCTGTCTGACGCAGTCGCGTAAATATCCAAGCAAAACTGTGCAGGATTGTGCGCGCTGCGGTATCATGTTTTATATCAATGTTTTGCGAGACTACGACAAAAGGATCATCGTGGACACCTCGAACAACCTTGAAAATAACGTTTCACCTGCGGATCAGAACCCTCGCTCTGACACCCAGCAGGACTTTGAATACGCTGAATCTTTTGAGCAGGAAGCTCAACCAGCCGATGGGGCCGAGCTTCACGCAACTGGTGCGCAGCACTTCTCGACATCTGAAGCTTCCGAGCACGAAGATGAAGGCGCTGCAAAGCAGCCATACGTTCGCCAGCATCGCCATCACAAAACAGTGGAGCCTATCAGCGACTTTACAATGCCGGGCGAGAAGCTCGAACTTCCAGAGAACCAGGCCGCTGGCTTTGAATCAAGCAAGGGCGCTTACGCGAAGAAGGGTTGGCGCAAGCCAAAGAACGAGATTGCGCACCTTCGCAAGGACGTACACTACGGCCAGTTCCTGCAGGTACCCAAGGGTCAACGCGACATCTTTGTCAGAAAAGAGCGCCGCTCAAATGCAGGTTCGCTAATTGCTGCCATCATTGTTTTGGCCATCATTGCCGCAGTGGTCTATTTCCTCTGGACCTGGATGTCCGCCAACTGGGGCGTCGCTGTCCGCTAAAAGCGCTGTTCACCGGCGGTAGCTGCAAAGTTGCAAAGCCGCCCGGTGTGCGCCCACAACAACGCCAGCTGTTACGCGCCTGACTTCTTAAAAGAATCTGTAACTTTTGCCTGAAAATGTAAAAGAATCGGTGGATTCTGCCTGATTTCATCAAAGAATCTGTGTCCCAAACACAGATTCTTTGCACTTTTCAGGCGGAAATTAAAGCCTATCCGACGACGCTCTCAGGGAGCCTGATTTTCTCGCCATGTCTGAACGATTTGCCGGAAAATTGCACCTTGTCTGAGCGATTTGCCGGTTTTTCTCATCATGTCTGAGTAAATTTACTCAGACATGATGAGCTTTTCAGGCTCGCAATCATGGACTAGCCATCTGACTGCACACAAAAAGCCGCTGATACGTCATGTACCAGCGGCTTTCGTTTGTAGTGCTCAGCGTGCGGCGAGAAACCCGTGCACTCGCAACGCCTGGCGAGAAACCCCGCGGTCTAGCTCCAGGGATCGCGCTCAAAGAGCGGCTCGCTCACGGGACGACGATCGGAGTACGGGTCGTAACCATCATCGTCCTCGTTTTCCGCGCGAGCAAACTCCGGGTCAACAACCTGAGCTTTCTTGGAATCGACGTCCCTGTGCGGCGTAGACGTTGCAGCAGCGGCAACCTGCGTCGCGACCTGCGCTGCAGCTCGCGCCTTGGGCTTCTCGGCCCTGTTTACCTCATCACACATGTGCAGCCTCATTTACTTCTTGCGAGCAACCAAGTTGCCATTCTCGTCAGTATCAACCAGAACAGTATCGCCCTCATGCAGCTCACCTGCAATAATCAAGTTTGCTACCTGGTCAACGACGCGACGCTGAATGAGGCGCTTCAGAGGACGAGCACCGTAAACAGGATCCAGACCATCAAGAGCCAGCGCCTGCTTTGCCGCCTCGGAAAGCTCCAGCGTCATGCGCTCGTTAGCAAGCCTGCTACGAACATCCTTGAGCTGAATGTCCACGATGCGCTCGATGTCCTCAAGACCCAGAGGCTGGAAGATTACCACGTCATCGATACGGTTCAAGAACTCAGGACGGAAGGAGCTACGCAGCGCCTCCATAACCTGCTTTCTGGACTCCTCGTTGAAGCCCTCTGCGCCGGCACCAGCAATGAACTGCGAACCAACGTTACTGGTCATGATAATGATGGTGTTCTTGAAGCTCACTACCCTACCTTGACCGTCGGTCAGGCGACCGTCATCCAGTACCTGCAGCAAGATGTTAAAGACGTCAGGATGAGCCTTCTCCATCTCGTCCAGCAAAATGACGGAATATGGATGCCTACGAACTGCCTCGGTGAGCTGGCCACCCTCGTCATAGCCTACGTATCCTGGAGGCGCGCCAATGAGACGCTGGACCGAGAACTTCTCCATGTACTCAGACATATCAATGCGGATCAGCGAACGCTCGTCGTCAAACAGCAGCTCTGCCAGCGCCTTTGCCAGCTCGGTCTTGCCCACGCCGGTTGGGCCCAGGAAGAAGAAGCTGCCCAGAGGCTTGTTTGGATCTGCCAGGCCTGCGCGAGAACGACGGACTGCTGCAGCAACTGCGGAAACAGCGTCGTCCTGACCAATAACGCGCAGGTGAAGCTGGTCCTCAAGGTTCTTGAGCTTGTCCATCTCGCCCTGCATCATCTTGGAAACAGGAACGCCGGTCCACGAAGAAACTACCTCGGCAATCTCGTCCGTGGTGACCTCTTCCTTGAGGATTCCGCCGTCTTCCTGCTTGGCGAGAAGGGCTTTTTCTGCCTCATCGTATTTACGCTCAAGCTCTGGAATAGTGCTGTAACGAAGCTCAGATGCCTGCGCCAAATCACCCTCGCGGGTCACGCGCTCCATCTGCGTCTTTGCGTCCTCAATCTGGGACTTCAAGTCCTGTACCAGATCAATTGCACCGCGCTCGTTCTGCCAGTTGGCCTTCATGCCATCCAGTTTTTCTTGCGTAGTAGCAATCTCTGCGCGAAGGCTCTCAAGTCGCTCCTTAGAAGCAGCGTCCTCCTCTTTCATCAGAGCCTGCTCCTCGATCTGCATCTGAGTGAGCTGACGATCAACCGCATCAATTTCTGCTGGCATGGAATCCAGCTCCATACGAAGCCTTGATGCCGCCTCATCTACCAGGTCAATTGCCTTATCTGGCAAGAATCGGTCAGAAATGTAGCGGTTAGAGAGGTCCGCAGCTGCAACCAGAGCAGAGTCCGTAATACGGACGCGGTGGTGCTGCTCGTACTTCTCCTTGAGGCCACGCAGAATAGAAATGGTGTCTTCAACAGAAGGCTCAGAGACAAGTACGGTCTGGAAACGACGTGCAAGAGCAGCGTCCTTCTCGATGTACTTGCGGTATTCATCCAGCGTAGTAGCACCAATTGCGCGAAGCTCACCACGGGCAAGTGCTGGCTTCAAGATGTTACCAGCGTCCATAGAACCCTCGGATGCGCCAGCGCCTACGATGGTGTGAAGCTCGTCGATGAAGAGGATAATCTGGCCGTTAGACTTGGCCACCTCTTTTACCACGCTCTTCAAGCGGTCCTCAAACTCACCGCGATACTTTGCGCCTGCTACCAGGGCAGACATGTCAAGCTCAACAAGCTCTTTGTCGCGCAGGGTACTTGGAACGTCGCCAGAAACAATGCGCTCTGCCAGGCCTTCCACAATTGCGGTCTTACCAACACCAGGTTCGCCGATAAGAACAGGATTGTTCTTGGTGCGGCGGCTCAGAACCTGAATGGTACGGCGAATCTCTTCGACGCGACCAATAACTGGATCAAGCTTTCCCTGGCGAGCAAGGTCGGTCACGTTGCGACCGTACTGCTCCAAGGCCTCAAACTGCGGCTTTGCGTCTTGAGAGATTACGCGTTCATCGCCACGAAGATCGTTGTAGACCTCTTCCACGCGCTTAGCGGTAACGCCCGCGTCGCGAAGAATCCTACCTGCGTCAGTGTTATCGTTTGCCAGCGCAGTGAGCAGATGCTCGGAGGTAACGTAGGAATCTCCCAGCTTAGTGGCAAGCTTCTCGGCCTCGTTGATAACCTTGAGAAGGTCGTTGCCAATGCCAATCTGTACTCCACTTACCTTTGGAGCCTTAGAGATCGCCTGGTCTACCTGCGTAGCAATAGTGTCAGGATCTGCACCAATCTTCTCCAAGATAGAACGCAGGTTGCGCTCATTGCTGTCCAGCAGCGCCTTGAGCAGGTGTGTTGGTGCAACCTCGGAAGCCTCTACATCACCAGCAATACCAAGAGCTGCCTGCAGTGCTTCCTGGGCGGTTACGGCCCATTTATCTAGTCTCATAAAATCACCCTCCTACCCCAAACAAAATCGTGCCGGGGACTGAATCTTCATCGGATTCTATATACCCCCAAGCACGACTTTTAATACATATCTAAGTGTGTTTGTATTAGATTTTCTTATTGATTGGTACTGAGCTTTTTCGCGGCTCTATCCTGCGCCTTACTGCCTCTAAAATTCGGCCTCTTCATAGACCAGATTCTGTTCAGCTTCCAATGTCGAGAAAAACTTGGCAGGTGTAAGCGCTGGTATATCCGAGCGAACAAAATCTGCCGTATTTCTTGTGACGATATAGTCTGCCTTTATCTTTTTAGCCGCCCGCCAAATAAGACAGTCCTCAAAATCTTCCCACTGCTCATCAAGCGCATACGAAATATCTACACCATCGATAGAACACACGTTAAGCAGCGGAAATACCTCTTTTAGTATTTCTTGCATGCGAGCAGAGCCATGGGCCTTGGCGCCCACATAGTAAAAATCTGTATATGACTGAGCTGCTATCCACAGCTCAGCGTCCCTAAACTGCTTCATTATGAAAAGCTTTTTAGCGTCAGCGACAAACTGCTCTCTGCACAAAAAGACGTCCAGCAAAACGTTAGTGTCAATCAAGAGCTTCATAGTCATTTGACCTCCACTCGCTGATTGCCTCTTTGTAGGAGCTGTTGCCTAAATCATTCCAAAATGACGCCGGTGCGGGAACTGAAATCTTTCCAAAAAGTGACGCTAGCTCTTCCTTGTCCTTCTCGCTCAATTGGCGAGAAGATCTTTTAGCAGAAGATTCCAACAAAGCGCCCTCATGAGCATCGGGAAGCTTGCCTGTCACCAGCACATATTCAAATGCAGCATTAATCAGTTTGGTAGTGTTTGACCCAAGCGATTCAAGAACCTCGGAAACCTGATTTTTGACTTCAACAGGAATACGAGCAGTTACAATGCTGTCCATAGCCACTCCTTTACCTAGTTATATCATTGTATTCACGTATTACAACTAGGTCAAGAAGTAAAAAGCTAAGCAGTTTCTGAGCGAATGGTTCCGTCTTTTAGAACGAGAGAGTGGAAGCGCTCTCTTATTTCTGGAGTTACTTGATGAGATGTCATAACAACGGTTCTCTCATCATCTTCTAAGATCAAATCAATGAGGCTCTGAACCGAATCGGAATCCAAATGAGCAAAGCTCTCGTCATAAATCACAATTTGTGGCTTAAACAAAAAGATTCGTGCAAGAGCCAATCGCTGTCGTTCTCCACCAGAAAGACTACTTCCTGCCTGGTCAATCATATGATTGATTCCATCTGGATATCTGGTAAGAATCTCAGAAAAGCCTGACTTTGTTATAGCATCAATAATTTCTTCATCGGCAAACTCATGGCAAAACAGCGTAACGTTATCCCTGATGGTCGCATTAAAAATAAACGTTTGCTGAGAGCAAGGGATTATAAATCGAGCGTATTGCTCACTTTTGAATTGCTTGATTGGCACGCCATCCAAGCAAATATCTCCGCTAGCTGGACTCAGAGTATCCGTTAACAGTTTGATTAGTGTTGTTTTTCCACTTCCCGAGCTTCCTTCAAGAAGATACTTTTTGCCACGCTCCAAATTAAAATTAATATCCAACAAAACTAATTTGTCCTCGTCATAACCATACGAAACATGATTAATCGTTAGATTTGTAAAGTGCTCAGGGGTATCTTCTGTTCCACTTTCTGTAGTTGGGGCTTCATTAAGAAGCGTTTGTATTTTAGTAATAATCTCTTTTGCGCTTCTCATATCAGTAATTGAATCACTTATGTTCTGAATGGGGTTTGCTATGTAGACAACAAGCTGAGATGCTGCGACCATCATTCCTACCGTCATTAATCCATTAAGGGTAAGAATGGCGCCAATAAAATAAATTCCGATGTAAATAATTTGTCCCACAGTAAATGAAAGCAAACGTGCCAAAGAACTAAAGTAACGAGCTCCAAATTTCTGCTTCTCCCAAGCCTGATTTGCACTGCTCATAGCAACCCGCGAAGCCTCTGTTAAATGAAAGCTTCTAAGCAAATCAAACCCTTCAAGATGCTCATTTGCTGTAGCAATAAAATGTTCAGCTGACTCAGATTGTTCTTTTCGCTTTTTGGAAATGATCCCGGACATTGTGTTAGGAACAAACATCTGAACAGCTATCATGCACAAGATGAACAGAACAAGCCATGGTGAAATAAACAGCAAGATTATTAGGCTTACCACACCAGAAAAGACATCTATCAAAAGATCAATAAAGACGCGAAAGTATGTTTCCTCAAGTAAATCAAGGTCGTTAGTAAGGATTGAGAGCCAATGACTGGTGTTGAACGAGTGGAACTCAGGAATAGAGCGACTGAAGATCTTTTGTATCAGCTCATCACGCAAATGCATTTGACAGCCCTGTATTACTGACCAGCGCAAACGCCTGCAAATCAAGTCGACGATAAAATAGCAGAGTATGTAAAGACCAAACCAGAGGCCGTCATTCAGTGCGTCCGACAGATTGCCGTCCATGGCAAGGTTAACGGATTGAAGCATTACAAATGAAAGGGCAATTTCAAACAAGCTGCTCAAAAGAGAGAAGACTACAAAGAAAAATAGTTTGCTTTTTTGCTGAGCGTAAAGGTATTTAAGCATGCCATCTCCCTTAAAAGAGATTTCGTTTTAAAAAGGTTATGACTGCATGTGGTATTCGGTATTCGGTATTCGGTATTCGGTATTCGGTATTCGGTATTCGGTATT
>ERZ772932.1234-NODE-1234-length-12352-cov-5.858746_pt1 | contig 12352 bp, 11 predicted proteins | sample MGYA00511684_ERZ772932 | MGnify/ENA primary metagenome ERZ772932 (study PRJEB29015, sample SAMEA2738078) | human oral metagenome | biome: human oral; feature: human-associated habitat; material: saliva | place: China | collected 2210 ...
AACTTATGAAAATATTCATTTTAATACAGAGCAGTTAGACATATTTATTTGTAATTTGAACAAATATGTGAATTAGGTGAATACATATATTTTCACATCAGGTATATAAATACTAAAAAAATAATTAATTGTCATGAGGTACTAGAATTAGTAATTAGATGCATAAATAACTTGTGAATTGGTATCTGCGTGTAATCGTTTGCAATATAAGCAAACCATAGAAGATAGATAAGAGCAGGAGATTTGCTCTAATAGAAAGGAACGGGTGTGTCAACGTTTATTCGAGAAGAAACAAAAAGGCGCATTGTTGTTTGCGTAACAGCGGCAACTATTGCAACTTCTTCGCTTGTTGCCGGAATAACTCCTGTATTTGCTGAAACTTCATCAAATACAGCTGCTACTACCTTAACATCAGTAGCATCAATTCCAACTGAAACTTCTTTTACCTTTACACAGGGCAATATTCCTCCAGTACGACAGGATGTTCCTGATGACGAAATGGCAGTCCAGTTTGTATCTGAGGTATCTCTTCAAGGTTATAAGGTTGTTGGAGATTTTGAGGGACATGCATACACTCCTTCTGGTCTAACTGACCCAGACGGTCATGCAATTGTTAAATGGGTGGCAGATGACGGTACTGAGATGGAACCTGGCGAGTTGTTTGAACTCCAGTACATTAATGGACTGACTTTCCATGCAGTTTGGCAGCCAAAAGACGGCAATGACGATGTTCAGTATCGTCTTGTGATTGATGCAAACGGTGGCCATTTTGAGGGTGGCGTTTCTACTATGCTTGAGCGCCATGACTATCTTCCAGCAGAGATGCACAACGTTCAGGCTGTTAGTAAAGTAGTTCGTGACGGCTATACTCTTGTTGGTTTTTCGAGAAATAAAAACGATATTACTGCTCCAGCCAGCACGCTAACATCACCAATAAGTATTCGTGATGCAGAGCATATTCCAGGTCACACTACTAATGGTGCGCTTCCAAGTAAGACTGATGAAATCTATACTCTCTATGCTATTTGGAAGCCAAATACTGCAACCCCTGTAACGCCAGCAACGCCAGCAACACCAACCACTCCTACAGGCCCATCAGCTCCTGCAGATTCCGAGACTCAAGGACAGAATGCACAGGAGCAATCAAATGGCACCGCGCAGGAACAGGCTTCTTCTGGACGTCGTTCAAAGAAATCTGTACTTCCAGAAACTGGCGATGCTGTATCAGCTACTGGTCTTTTAGCAAGCGCAGGATCTATTCTCGCTGCTGCAGGTTTTATCCGCAGGCGTAAGCACTAATAGAATTTCTTCCATAGAGCGCTAATGACCCTTTTGAGTCATGTCAGAGGGGTTATTTTTATCTTTAACTATTTAGTAATAACAAGAGGTATTTTTGAGTTTGAAACAATATCCATTTCTTGGATGCCAAGAAATGGATATTTTGCTTTTTAATAGAACAAATTCGAAGAGTTCTTCAAAGTAAAATCAGGCGTAGTGTCCACTTTGTTGGACACATGAAATCTTATGAGTATCTAGATTTGTTGCAACAGAGAAAGGAGTTGTAATGGGTCTTGATGCATTTGTTCGTTGCAGGTGTTTTGAAGAGGGAAAACTTAAACCCGGTCCAATACCCTTGGAAGATCTTTACATTGACGATGAAGACTACATCAGCTCAAAGTTTTTAGATCAAAAGCGTGAAGAGCTTGGCTCTAAGTTGTTTTGGGAACGCTATGGAGATCTAGAGTGTGATTTTCGCGATTGGAAGGATAGCGCCTGTGAGCATAAGTATGGAGAAATTTGTTCTGAAAATGTTGGTAATTTTTGCGGCTTATTATGTATTGGCGCCGTTTTAAGCTCAGATGAGGGTGAGTCAAAGTATCCGTTATTAAATACTATGCTTCCTGATAGCAATGATGGTCTCTATCCTGTTGAAAAAGCACAGCCTACCCTTGATGAACTTGATAGATTTATAGAAGAGCATTCAAAGATTCCGGGATATCAGCTCATTGATGAGGAAACGCATAAAGTTATTTCTTCTTGCGCGGTTGATGATGATTTTTGTATGTATAGAGACGGTTATATTGATTATGGATTCGTAGAAGACAAAGTATATTTCTATCTACGTGAGCTTCCACAACCTTTTTATGTTGACCATTTTTGCCAGGCTCCAGCTGATGATTACAAACAAACGCAAAAGGTAATTGTTTTTTGTTATGACCCAAATAACTATGCATCAAACTTTAATATGTCTTTACCAGGTCCAATTGACAGTGAATTAGACAATTCTGTTTTAAGAAGCTTTTCTGTTCAAAAGGCAACTTTAGACTTCAAAGAAACTGGTCACTTTTGGAGGTTAAATAAAATTAGGAACCTTCTTGTAGCATCTATAGAAACAAAACATCCCATTGTTTGGTGCTAAACATGCTCTTTAACAAGACACATGAGCCGTGCTATCTGGTTGTGGTCTGACATCATGCCGTCTAGAGATTTATAAAAAAGAGGGCCACCGTCAGGCAGCCCTCTTCGCGTTTGCGCCGGCGAGAAGAACGTTGCACTTGAACGATCTTCTCGCCAAGTGCTGGTTTTTCTCGCCAGATGTTGATCTTAGTAGGTAGGGTTCTCTACCTCAACCTTGTCGACCTCCTGGAAAGGAGCAAGGGTTGAGACCATGACGATGGGCTCGTCGTAAGGGTTGTTGACGTAGTGGACCTCGCCGGGCTCAATGTGGATGAAGTCGCCAGCCGAGAGGGTGTGGACCTCGCCGTCAACCACAATGTCAATCTTACCCTGGAGGATGTGGAAGTTCTCCTCCATAACATTGTGGTAGTGGGCCTGGAAATCCTGGCCTGGCTGGAACTGGACCATGGCGTAGTTCATGCGAGGACCCTTCATCAGGTACTTAGGGCCGTGATCTCCGCACCTATACTCAAAATCGTTCTCGTTGACAATAAACATCTTGCTTTCCTTTCAGGCGCAACTTGTACTGCGACCAAACGTTCTTTTTATGTGCCACGCGTATCCGCGGCGCGGAGAAGTCCCGGTGCTTATAGACCAGGCGCTCTCCACATGCTCTTGACCTTGCCCTCTTCTGCAAGCTCAAGCTGACTCTTGTAAACATCCTTCCACTGGACATAGAGCTGGTCGTAAACAGCCTTGTTATCTGGGTTGGGGGAGAATGTCTTATCCCATTTAACAACGCGCTTTGCGCCCTCAGCGATACTTGGGTAGATGCCTACACCGTAGCCTGCAAGGACAGCGGCGCCCAGAGCAGTTGCCTCTTTGACCTCTGGGATGCGGACGTTCTTGCCAGTAACATCGGCAACAATCTGTGCCCACAGAGAACACTTGGAAGCGCCACCTGCAAAGATGAGCTCGCTTGGCTCATTGCCCGTAGCTTCTTTGACCAGGTCAATATGGCCGCGGACGAGAAGGGCGGTGTTCTCCAAAATTGCGCGATAGAAGGTGTACTTATTGAAACGCTCTGGATCAAGCTCAAAGTTGGTGAACGTTGGGCTTGCGTGGATCCAGTGGATGTAGTTCATAACGTCACTGAAGCAGCAAAGCATACCGTGGCTACCAGCAGGAATCTCTGCAGCGTGCTCGTTCATGACCTCATACACGTCATCAATGCCACGCTCTTTTGCTTCGGCCTTTTCTGCCTGGCAGAAGCCGTCACGATACCAACGCATAACCAGACCAGGCTTGAATGCCAGAGCCTCGTACTGCCAAATCTGTGGAATAGCGTGGCAGTTTACACGGACGCGATAATCTGGGTCTGGAGTGCTCTTATCGGTGTTGAACTCGTACTGCCAGAAGCTACCACCAAAAACGCCAGCCTGGCCAGGCTCGCAAGCGCCAACGCCAATCATACCCAGCTGGCAATCGCCGCCGCCGACAACAACAGGTGTACCTTCGGCAAGGCCCGTCTCTGCTGCGGCGTCTGCAGTTACAGTGCCAAGGACTTCCCCGCACTCGATAACCTGGCCAAACAGGTCGTCACGAAGACCGCACTCCTTTGCAATCTCCGGATCCCAGGCGCGTTCTTCCAAGCTCATGATGCCGGTGGTGCTGCCGTTTGATGGCTCAACCGCAAGAACACCAGTGAGCTTGTAAGCAAGCCAGTCGTTGAACATGCCAATCTTGGCTGCCTTGTTGTAGATCTCTGGCATCTTGTTCTTAACCCAAAGAAGACGAGGTAGAGCGCCTAGTGCATAGGTTTGACCACTCTTCTGGTAAATCTTCTTCTCAAGCTCTGGATCCATATCAATGAGCTGTTTAACCTCATCGACACTTCGGGCGTCAACGTTAGCGCATGCCCAAATCTCGTTGCCGTCTTGGTCATACAGAAGGATGCCCTCGCGCATGCAGGTGGTGGAAATACCTGCAATTTCTTTAGGATCAATAGAGGTCTTTGCCAAAACCTCTTTGATGCAGTCCAGAGCAAGCTGCCAGTTAGTAACCCAATCAAAGTCCATGCTGCCAGGCCAACGAGGGTCCTCATGGTGCTCCCACTCGCGCTGAGCAACCCCAACCTGCTCACCGTCAACACTAAAGAGAACGGCGCGAATACTTCCTGTTCCCGCGTCTAGTGCAAGAAGATACTTTCTCATCAGATCCTCCTTGTTTACGAAAGAAGCAGCTCAGCAGCGGTGTCTGAATCCGTAATCAGTACGTTCAGATAGCCGCCGTTGAGCACTGCTTTAATTGCCGTAACTTTATCTTTGCCACCAGCAACGCCAACAACGTTCTTGAGCTGGCGAAGCTTGTCCAGATCGGTACTAATGACGCGATCTTCAATTTCTGTCTGAATAAGATTGCCGTCTTTATCCATAAAGTGATTCAGGACGTCACCGACGGCTCCCTGCATCTTAAGTACGGTCAGCTCGCCCTCGTTAAGGATGCCGTTGCGCAAAACGGTGGCGCCCTCAACTGCGGCGCCAATGCCGACCACACTCATGTCTGCATATTCCGTCATAGTGGACACGTCTTGCAGGCTTTTCTCGTCAAGAAGCGCATCGCGCACTTGGCGAGAAGACACAACAAGTGGAGACGGCGTCAGGAACAGGTGCATGGAGTAGGCGGTGGTGCCAACGGATGGCAGGTAGTAGCTCACGCCGCCTGTAAGGCTTACAACGTTGAGCGACTCCTCGCGGTTTTTGGCGAGAAACCCCAGCATACGGCTGACGGTATCGCCGTAGCCAATGTTGAGGTAGCCGTCCTCGCGCAGGTGATCGGAGACGTAGTGAGCTGCGCCCTGAGCAATAGATTGATTAATGGCAGAGCTATCCAGAGGCGTTGGCACCACAAAAGCGTCTTTGAGGCCAAAGCGGTCAATAAGGAGCTGTTCTGCGGAAACGCGCTGGCTATCGTTCTTTCTGAAGCTGAACTGAACAATACCCTGCGCGCGAGCCTCTTCAAGGAGACGGATAACTTTTGCACGAGAAACGCCCATGACCTCAGCAATCTGAGCCTGGGTGCTATCTTCCATGTAGTAATACCACGCAGCCTTGGTGGCTAGTGCATATGTCTGCTCGTCCATCCATCCTCCAGTTGATACTTTTGTTTAATACTAAAACATTTGTATCTAACATACTAGATTTCATTATAGTAATTTTTCTCCCTATTAACAGGAAGATATACTACAAATACCATAATTACGTACAGAAGAATTCTGAACTATTGTTCATTAGACAATCAAAAATACCATTCACGGCAGTAATAATACCGTTTGCCGTGACGGTGCTTTGAAGAATGCCTATTTATAGATATCTTCAAAGTGTGAGATTTTGTACGGCCGTTTGTTATTTTTGGTAGGAGGTACTATGGGTGAAACTTTTGACATCGATATTGATGCCACTGACCCAAAGTCGCCTGAAGGAAAAGATGCGTGTGAGCAGTGCGACACACTTCTTTCCGTCCGCGGAATCAAGAAGTCATTTGGTTCCAACGAGGTATTAAAAGGCATTAACTTAGATTTGGCGCCAGGAGAGGTCATCTCTCTTATTGGTGGCAACGGTTCCGGTAAATCTACCCTCATGAAGATCATCATGGGTATTTACTCTGCCGATGAGGGAGAAATTTCTATCGATCGTCAAAAGGTTGATATCTCCAACCCTAAGGCCGCACTTGCACACAGTATCTATATGGTTCCTCAGGAGCCAATGCTGTTCCCTAACATGACCGTTAGAGAGAACATCACCATTGGTTTTGAGGCTCCAAAAGCTGAGCTCAACAAGATGCTCGAAGATACTATGAAAGAGATTGGCTGGGAGCTTGATCTGGACCGCAAGGCAATGACGCTTTCCATTGCTGAGCAGGGCATGGTTGAGATTCTCCGCGGTCTTATGCGCCACTCCGAGATTCTTATTCTGGACGAGCCAACTTCTGCACTTACCTTTGACGAGGTACAGAGCCTCTTCAAGGTAGTCCAGGAGCTCAAGCAGAAAAACATTGGCATTATCTACATCACCCACCGCCTGGCAGAGGTCTTTGAGATTTCTACCAGCATTGGTATTCTGCGCGACGGCGTTATGGCTATGCGCGGCAAGGTAGAGGACTTTACGCGAGAAGATCTTGTACGCGGACTTCTTCCACCAGACGCAGCAGAGATTAAGAAAGAGATTGCCGAGAGCGCAAACATTGATTACGACGCAGAGCCAATTTTTGAACTTGCTGAGTTCACGGGCTATGGTTTTGCTGACGTAAACCTCAACATTTATCCAGGCGAGATTGTTGGTCTTGCAGGTATCGTTGGTGCTGGTAGATCAGAGATGGCCACCACCATTTACGGTATGGATAAGGTTTTGGGCGGCAAGGTATTTGTTGACGGCAAAGACATCACCGGCAAGTCCACCAAAGACGTTATTGCTGCAGGTCTGAGCTATGTCCCAGAGGACCGCTTTAACGACGGTCTGTTTAGAATTCGTGACGTTGCCGAGAACACCACAAGCTCTCTGCTTGCAAATTCTTCCCTGGGTAAGCTGCTGCTTAACCGTAAAGAAGAGGATAGGGTTTCTCAGAACTACGTTGATAACTTCCGTACCAAGGTCACAGGCCTTGATCAGGAGGTAGGCGGTCTTTCTGGTGGTAACCAGCAGAAGATTGTTATTGGCCGCGCATTCTCGGTTGCTCCAAAGGTTGTTATTTTGGACGAGCCAACTCGTGGTATTGACGCTGCTGCTCGTGGCGATGTATACGCTGTTCTGCAGGAGCTCCGTAAGCAAGGCGTTTCTATTCTTCTGATTTCTTCTGACATGGAAGAGATTATTGAGCTTGCTGACCGTGCGTTCACCATGTACCAGGGACGCATTAATCATGAGTTCAAAAAAGAAGAAATTACGCAGGACAACCTCATGTCCGCTGCATTTGGATTGTAGGAGGTGACGTATGGATCTTGTAAAGCGCCTTCTCAAGGCTAGGGGACTGAGCAGCCTCGCATTCCTGATTGCTCTCTTTATTATTGTTGGTGCAATGAATCCTGCATTCTTGACGCCAGCAACAATTGCTGCCTGCTTTAACACGTCCGTTGTCTACACATTGGTCGCTGTTGGCGTGGCTTTCACCCTGTTCATTGGTGAGATTGACGTTTCTGTTGGTTCTAACTTGGGTCTTGTTGCTGTGGTAGTTGGCAGCATGCTCAGAGATGGAACTCCGCTTCCCGTTGCTTGCCTGGTAGGTATTCTTATTGGTGTAGCAATTGGCCTGGTAAACGCCTGGGGCGTTGCTGTTATGAAGGCTCCATCGCTCATCTTTACCCTGGGTACCAACGGCGTTCTGCGCGGTATTGTCTACGTCTACACCAACGGCCAGTGGGTTGAGAACCTTCCTAAGGAGTTCAAGGACTTCTCGGCAGTAACTGGTATTGGTGACTTCACGGTTTACTACTGCGCAGTTATCGCACTGGTTATTCTGATTCACTTTGCGCTGACCCAGACCCGTCGTGGTCGCTGGTTTGCAGCAGTTGGCGATAACGCTAACGGTGCAACTCTGGTTGGTATTCCAGCTCTTCAGACCAAGATTCTGGCATACGTCATCTGCGGCGTTATGGCAGCTATCGGCGGCATCATCTTCTGCAGCCGTATTGGCTTTGTTACCCCAATGAGCGGTAACGGCTACGAGATGAAGGCTATTGCAGCTTGCGTTCTTGGTGGCGTTAGCCTGCTTGGTGGCGTTGGCTCCGTCCTTGGTGCAGCTGTCGGTTCCGTCATCATGGCATCCATCAGCTACCTGTTGGTCTTCATGGGCTTCTCGTCAAATTACGACAACGCAATTACCGGCGTCATCCTGATTGTCATTGTTGTTGTGGACGCTCTGCTTCAGCACCGCTCCATTGTTCAGAACAGGCATGCTCGTCTGAACGCACGTGTTTCTCCAAAGGCAACTTCTGAGGTTCTTGCAGAGCAGATTGCAGACTTTGGCGAGGCAGCAATGAGCCCTTTGGGTAAGAAGGGCGGTGTTCGCTAATGATGAAGACACTTAAGGGATTCTTGTCCAAGGGCCAGACAAGCTGGAACATGATTCTTATTGGCCTGCTTGTGCTTGAGTTTGTGATTTTTGGTGCTGCAAACGGTAAGTTTTTGCGTCCAGCACTGCTGTTTACCAGCATTAACGATAACCTGCCGGTGTTTATGATCTCGCTCTTTGTAACGCTTGTTATGGTTACCGGCGGCATCGACATTCAGGTTGCATCTCTGGTTGGTCTGACGTCCATTACCATTGGCGTTGGCTGGCAGGACTTTGGTCTTCCTATCTGGGGCGCCGTGGGCGTTGCCTTTGTCCTGGTTGTTGCTTGTGGTGCGCTTTCCGGCTTCTTGATTGCGTACTGCCGAGTGCAAGCAATGGTTGTTACCCTGGGTGGCAGTTTCCTGTACTCCGGTCTGGCTCTGCTCATCTCCACGCTCTCCAAGACCGAGAGCTATCAGGGAATTGGTGGCTTTCCCGAGGACTTCAAGTTTGTATCTAACTTCCAGCTCTTTGGCGTCATCCCATTCCAGCTGCTGATCTACATCTTGATGCTGGTTGTCGCATTTATTCTGCTGCACAAGACCAAGTATGGTCGTCGCATTACCCTGGTTGGCGTTAACCAGAGCGCAGCTGAGTTCTCTGGCATTAACAGCCGAGCAGTCATCATGTCCACCTATATGCTCACCGCAGTTTCCGCTGTTATTGCAGGTGTTGTCCTGACCGCTTACCTGGGTACCGCTAAGTCCGATCTTGGCGCCGACCTCACCATGGACATCATCACCGCAGTTGTTTTGGGTGGCACGCTCTCTACTGGTGGTAAGGGCTCCATTGTTGGTACCGCACTTGCTTCGTTTGTTATTGCGTTCTTGCGCTTCGGCTTGCCACTGTGCTTCAAGGTAAGCCCACAGTATCTGGATATTCCTGTTGGTGTCCTGCTGGTTGTTGTCATCGTTGCTCGATCGGCAGCAAGCGGAACAAATATCGGTACGTTTTTGAAATCGCTGCTTTCAAGCAGCAGTAAAGCCAAGGCATAAGCTTTGGGGAAATTGTGCCTTAGGCACAGACAAGGGAGGTTACCTATGCAAGAGATTACTCGTCGTGGTTTTATTGGTGCCGCTGGTATCACCGCAGTTAGCGCTGGCCTCGCTCTGGCAGGCTGCAATAATGGTGGTGGCGAGAAGAAAGAAGAGACCAAGAAGTCCGAGGGTGGTAAAGACGTCAAGGGTAAGACCGTAGCATTTATTCCTAAGGTCACCGGCAACGCATTCTTCGAGTCCGCAAACAAGGGCGCACAGGACAAGTCCAAGGAGTGGGGCTTCACCGTTGACTACATCGGCGACGCAACCGCATCCGTTTCCGCTCAGGTTTCCGTCATCAACCAGGCAGTTGCTAACGGCGTAGACGCAATCAGCATCTCCACCGTTGACGCAAAGGGCGTTTCCGACGCACTGAAGAAGGCAACTGCTTCTGGTATCGTAGTTACCACTTGGGACTCAGACGCTAACCCAGAGGATCGTACCCTCATGGTTTCTCAGGGTACCCCAGAGATCCTTGGTCAGATGCTTGTTGACATGGGCGTTGCTGGTCTCAAGGAGCGCGGCAAGGACCCAGAGAAGGACGAGATCACCTACGTCTGGCACTACTCCCAGGCAACCGTTACCGACCAGAACTCCTGGCAGGTAGCTGCACAGAAGATCATCAAGGAGAAGTATCCTAAGTGGAAGAACGTCCACGAGAACTACTACTCCAACCAGGACGCAGAGCAGGCAATTACCATCGGTGAGGCAATCCTTGACGCTTACCCAGAGATCGACCTGATCATCTGCAACGACTCCACCGCTCTTCCTGGCCAGCTCCAGGCTGCAGAGAACAAGGGCTACGACGAAAAGAAGATCACCATCACCGGTTTTGCTTCTCCACAGTCCATCAAGTCCTACTGCGAGCACGGCACCATCTACAACTGGGGCCTCTGGGACTGCGCAGTTCAGGGCGCTATGGGCTGCTACGTTGCAGCATTCCTTGCAGCTGGTAACGAGGTCAAGGTTGGCGACACCATCTCCATCCCAAGCATTGGCGATGTTAAGGTTGAGCCTAACGACTCCATCGCTGAGGGTGCAAAGACTGCCGAGAAGAACAACGGCGTTGTCCTGCTTCCTGAGCGCCTTGTCTTCACCAAGGAGAACATGAACAACTACTCCTTCTAATCAAGGCGTAAGTTCACGGCTGGCGAGAAGACCGATCTTCTCGCCAGCTTATGAGGTAATTCAGCCGCAGAGGAGGGCGGTCCTCCCGGGGTTGGCGCCCAAAGAGGGGCGTTCTCTTACGGGGCGGCTTCTCTTACGAAGCGCGTTCTCTTACGAGGCAGCTTCGCCCAAGAAGACGCCTTCTCTGCGAGCTTTAAGGTTTTATTGAAAGGATTTTCATGGCAGATCTGGACGGATTGAAAGTAGCTAAGGATTATCACGTAGACACTCCTTTTGCTAACAATCAGGGATTTTATGTAAAGGGTGCAAACAACCTCGACTGGGGTATGCAGAAGCACCTCTCCAACATTTTTGATCCAAAGAGCGGCAACACTGTAATGTTCGCATTTGACCACGGTTACTTCATGGGTTCAACCGCTGGTCTTGAGCGTCTTGACCTGCTGCTTCCACAGCTTGCTCCTTATGTTGACTGCTTCATGGGTACCCGTGGCGCAATCAGGACTTGCGTATCTCCAGAGGTTTCTAAGGGCATCGCTCTTCGCGTTTCTTCTGGTTCTTCTATGCTGCAGTCCGACCTCTCGCACGAGGTTGTTGCTGTTGACATCGAGGATGCTATCCGCATGAACGCAGACTGCATGGCTGTTCAGACCTTCATCGGCGCTGATGGCCAGCTGTCCAGTATCGATAACCTCAGCCAGGTCATTAACGCTGGCTTCCGTTACAGCATTCCTACCCTTGGCGTTTGCGCTGTTGGTAAGGACATGGAGCGCACTGGTCGCTTCTTCAAACTTGCAACCCGTATCATCGCTGAGATGGGCTGCCAGATTGTTAAGACTTACGACTGCGAGGACTTCGAGGAAGTCGTTGCAGCATGCCCAGTTCCAATTGTTGTCGCTGGTGGTAAGAAGCTTGCTGAGCGCGATGCTCTGCACCTTGCATACGACGTCATCCGCAAGGGCGCACGTGGCGTTGACATGGGCCGCAACATCTTCCAGAGCACCCATCCTCTGCAGATGGCTGAGGCTGTCCGCATGATCGTTCACGAGGGCGCAACCGACGCTCAGGCATGGGAGTTCTTCGAGGACGCAACCCACTAAGAGCGCGCCAGGTACGGTAGCGCGGCGAGCGCGAGCCCGCGCGGCCTCCGGTCACGAATGCGCGCCGGCGCGAAAGTGCTGCTCACACGTGGCTTTCTCATGTGACGAGAAACATACTGACCTTGAGCTGGTAATCCGCAAGGATTACCAGCTTTTTTGCAGCGTGTTAATGCTGGCTTTTAGACTTGGCGCACAAAATAGCCACGCTCTTTCAATTCTCCATTCAAATAGATAATCTCATTAGATTTGACGCGAATTAAATATAACGTACCCTCACGATTCAACAGTTTTTCCATACCAATCTCACGAAGCACCTTGGTATACTCTTCATCATCAGGACCTAGCACCGTTGCCACCCCTTGAATCTGAACACTCTTTGCCGTACCAGGAGCCTTGTAGTGATCAAACACAGTAAGAGATACATTTTTATTTACCTTTAAATGGGAAAACTTCTCGCCACCTTCAGAAAAAATATCAATATAGCCACCATGCACCGTATAGGACAACGGAGTACAACGCACCCCCTCCTCACTATACGTCGCTAACGCACAAGTATGACGGGCTTTCAAAAAATCAACAATCTCCACA
>ERZ772932.1240-NODE-1240-length-12334-cov-9.414203_pt1 | contig 12334 bp, 10 predicted proteins | sample MGYA00511684_ERZ772932 | MGnify/ENA primary metagenome ERZ772932 (study PRJEB29015, sample SAMEA2738078) | human oral metagenome | biome: human oral; feature: human-associated habitat; material: saliva | place: China | collected 2210 ...
CAGTATTTGCTCAAAAAATGATGGGAGATGGATTTGCTATTATTCCTGAAGAAGGAACACTAGTATCACCTGTAGCTGGAGAAATCATTCAAGTATTCCCAACTAAACACGCATTTGGTATTAAATCAGGAGATATTGAATTACTTATTCACGTTGGATTAGAAACTGTAGCAATGAAAGGTGAAGGTTTCGATGTAAAAGTATCTGCTGGGGATAAAATTGAAGTAGGTCAAACATTACTAACTTATGATTTAGAATTAGTAAAAGAAAAAGCTAAGGATATTATTACTCCTTGTGTTGTTACAAATATGGATGCAATAGAAAGTATCAATGTTTTAAAACTTAATGAAAATGTAGACTTTTCACAAGAAGTAGCAAATTTAAAACTTAAATAGACTTTCGTCTATTTAAGTTTTAAATATTAGTATGAAATTATGAATGACAAGAAATTTTGGAAGATAATTTATCTTTATATTACAAAGTATAGGTACAGTATTTTATACTATAGACCTGAAAAAAAAGATGTTTGGCTTATTAATGAAGATAATGAAATAATAAGATTTATTTATAGCGAATACTTTAGATCAACAGAAATAGATAGTGTTATATCAAATATAATTAGAAATGATGAACGCTTGAAAAAAATGTTTAAACTAAATAGTTTGAAGATAAAAGTTCTATGTGTTTCCCCAGAATTTGACGATATAGTACTTGACTATAAAAAATATAGAATATCTAGTAAATTGTTTATTGAAAGATTTTTATATAATGATAAAAACAAGAAAATTTTTGTTCAAGAAAAAGATTTACAATTTATTGATGAAACTCCTGATACTGAAAGATATAAAACTAGAGTTATAGAGTTATATAAAAGAAATACAGTAAATAGGAGTGTATTTAATTTAAAATACAATATTTTAACTGGAATATATTTACTATTCTTTATATTACATTATTTTTTACTTTATGTAACTCATGGTGAAAAATCAATTTATAAATATTTAGAATATAGATATCAAAATATCATAAGTGGACAGTTTTATAGAGTTTTTACAAGTGCATTTGTAATAGATGATATAAAAAGCCTTGGATTGATTGTCCTTATAACTGCGGTATGTTCAGTATTGTTGAACAAATCATTAAATTTATTAAATTCGGTAATTACGATTTTAGTAGTATCACTAATACTTAATTTATTCCTAATAATAGGATTCTCTGTTGATGTTAATATAGCAGTAGTTTCTTATTTTGGGGCATTAGGTTCTTTATTTATTAGTCAACTAAGTGAGAAAAATGACAATAAAAAGTTTATGTATGTAAGTGCTATATCAATAGTATACATAGCCTGTATGGTTGCGCTGTTTAGAATATCAATAGTTTTAAGTCTTTTAGCATTTATAATAGGGGTATTTATACAGCTAGCACTAATGAAAAAACGTAATCTCTATATAATATTAGCAAGTGCTTTAGGTATTTGCATTTTAGGGCTTGGTTTAAATTTAGCAGGCGTAAATACAAAGAATGTAATAAATAATTATAGATTAGGAAGAATAGAAAAGAGATTGCAAAATACTTATACAGATGAGCAAATTTTTAGTCTAGAAAAAGAACTTGATTCAAAAAACAGGTCAGCATTGACTTACTATGAATTAGGTATGATAAAAATGTCTCAATCATCTGTTCAAGATGCCAAGAAAGTTTTTAATGAAGGAAAAGATTTCGATAATACTTTTGCACCATTTTATTACAATCTAAGTCTTATAGAGCGTCAAGGTGGTAATTATAATAGTGCTAAAGAGTATGCTCAAAAAGCTTATGAACTAAATAAAATTGATAAATATAAAAATTTAGTAGATGAGTTAAGTAAATATTAAGGGTGAAGATTATGCAAACTTTTTATGATTTACAACAATTTTTAAAATCTTTTGGTATATTAATATACATGAAAGATAGAAAACATACGTTAAGTATGGTAGAATATGAAGTAAGAGAATTAAGACGACTAGAATTAATTTCTAAAGAAGAATTTCTAAGAGCTATGGCAATAATTAAACATGAAATTAATCTGGAACTAGTAGAAGGGTAGGAGATAAGAATGGACAACAGTCTTATATTTTTGAAAGTTCGAAAAAGAATAGAAGAAGATGTTATGAAAATTGAAGAAATGATATTAGCATGTTTATCAGTAAAAGGTGATAAAAAATGCCCGTTATACCAAGACGTAATTGATACGCAAATATATGGTTTATCTAAGGAGATAAATTTGGCGGTAGAAATCGGATGTATGACTAATGAAGCAGGAAAAGAAATCCTTGCAGAGTTAGAAGAAAAAGTAAGCTTAATCTATTCTACTGACTTACAGAGTAAAGTGAACTAATAATGGTATATAGAAAAGCATTAAAATCAGTAAAACATGAAAAAAGACATACTAAGTTAGATATTACCAATACACTAGTGTTGTTAGTTTTACTAACATTAAGTTGTATAATGGTTTATAGTGCTAGTATGATAGGAAATAAGTATGGAATTTTCACATCTTCAGTTCCAGTTGAAACTACTTATTTTTTAAAACGACAAGCAATATGGGCTGTATTATCGTTTGTAACATTTATATTTATCTCTGTTGCAATTCCATTTGAAGTTTTTAGAGATAAAAACATTCTACAATATGGATTTTTTGCAATGGTTATATTATTAGTTATTCCATTTGCATCTTCATCAATTAACGGTGCTAGATCATGGATAAGGTTAGGAGCTCTTAGTTTCCAGCCATCTACATTGGCACAATTATTTATTATAATATACATGGCGTTCATATTAGAAACCAGAAAAGATAAACTTAGAAAAGTTTGTACAAGTAATGAATTAATAAATATCTTCTGGATTCCGTTATTTTTAATAGCGATAATTTTCTTCCAGAATGATACAGGTATGATGTTAATCACCTTATCAGTAGTAGGAATTATGACACTATGTTCTAATATGCATTTTAAAAATATAAAAAGATTGCTAACTTTAGCAGTTATGGCAATAGTTATTGTTGTTGCTTTACTTTTTGTAAAAAGTGCGTTTTCTAGCGGTTCTTCATATAGAACAAATCGTATAAAAGTATTCTTAAATCCATTCTCAGAAGATTTAAGTGCAGCAGCTGATCAAGTTATAAACTCTTATATTGCTTTTGGTAATGGTGGATTATTTGGTAGAGGGTTAGGAAACTCGATACAAAAACTAGGATACTTGCCAGAGGCGCATACAGACTTTATCTTAGCTATTATAGCTGAGGAGCTAGGTCTTGTAGGAGTATTATTCGTAATAGGGCTTTTAACAGCGCTTATATGTCGTGTTATTATTGCAGGAACGAAATCGCGCAATACGTTTGCTGCTATGTATTGTATAGGATTTGCTAGCTTATTAGTTGTTCAATCAGTAGTAAATATTGGTGGGATTACAGCTTCTATACCAATGACGGGGGTTCCTTTACCATTTGTAAGTAATGGGGGAAGTTCGATGTTTATATTGAGTATAGGATTAGGGATAGCAACTAATGTATTAGCTCATGTGAAATATATAAGAGGAAATAAATAAAAGATTTTAGAGAGGTATTCTTCATTTATTGAAGGTATCTCTTTTTATTATAATAAAGCATAGAAAATATTAATAAAATTCAACTGTTAACTTGCTAAGTTTTGATATTCAAGCTATAATATTAAAGGTAACTTTTAAAGGAGATTATAAATGAAATTAGAAGAATTTGACTTTTATTTACCTGAGGAACTTATAGCTCAAACACCTTTGTTAAAAAGAGATACTAGTAAGTTACTTACGATAAATAGAAAAGAAAATACATATGAGCATAAAGTATTCTCTGATATTATTGATTATTTCAATCCAGGAGATACTTTAGTTTTAAATAATACTAGAGTTATGCCAGCACGTTTATATGGGCAAAAAAAAGATACAGGAGCTGCTATAGAGGTACTGCTCTTAAAAAATAAAGAACATAATATGTGGGAATGCTTAGTAAAACCTGCTAAAAGAATAAAAGTAGGAAGTATTGTATCATTTGGTGACGGTATTATGGAGGCTGAATGTGTTAAAGTTCTTGACGATGGCTTTAGATATTTTGAATTCAAGTATGAAGGAATTTTCCAAGAGCGTTTAGATGAATTAGGAACAATGCCCTTACCGCCATATATTAAAGAAAGACTAACTGATAAAGAACGTTATCAAACAGTTTATTCAAAAGAAATAGGAAGCTCTGCTGCTCCAACAGCCGGATTACATTTTACAAATGAATTATTAGATAAAATAAAACAAAAAGGTGTTAATATAGTATATCTTACTCTTCATGTTGGATTAGGTACATTTAGACCAGTTTCTGTTGAAAATATAGAAGATCATGATATGCATTCTGAATATTATACGCTTGATGAAGAAACTGCTAATGTTATAAATGAAACTAAGAAGAATGGTAGAAGAGTATTTTCTGTAGGTACGACTTCTACAAGAACATTAGAGACAATTGCAAGAGATAATGATGGGGAAATAGTTCCTGCATCGGGTTGGACAAATATTTTTATTTATCCAGGTTTTGAATTTAAATGTGTAGATGGTTTAATAACAAACTTCCATCTACCAAAATCATCGCTAATAATGTTAGTGAGTGCTTTTTATAATAGAGAAAAAGTACTAGAACTATATAAAATTGCAGTAGAAAATAAATATAGATTCTTCAGTTTTGGAGACGCAATGATAATAATTTAGTAAAAGAAAGGAAAAATTTTATATGAGAGATGTAAAAGAAAATGCAGTATGGTATGAACATATAAAAACTTGTAAGCAATCTGGTGCAAGATTAGGGATTGTTCATACGCCGCATGGTAGTTTTGAGACACCAGTATTTATGCCTGTTGGAACTCAAGCCACTGTTAAAACAATGTCACCAGAAGAAGTAAAAGCTATGGGGGCAGATATTATCTTATCAAACACTTACCATTTATGGTTACGTCCGGGAGAAAAGATAGTAGAAAAAGCTGGTGGATTGCACAAATTTATGAATTGGAATGGAAGCATCCTAACTGATTCGGGAGGATTCCAAGTATTCTCTTTAAGTGATTTTAGAAAAATTGAAGAAGAGGGTGTGCATTTTAAAAACCACCTTTCAGGAGAAAAATTATTTTTATCACCAGAAAAAGCAATGCACATTCAAAATTCATTAGGTTCAGATATTATGATGGCATTCGATGAGTGTCCTGATTTTAACCATGATTATAAATATATTCGTCAATCTGTAGAAAGAACTAGTCGTTGGGCTGAAAGATGTTTAGAGGCTCATAAAAATCCAAAAACACAAAGTATTTTTGGGATAGTTCAAGGAGCAGGATACAATGATTTACGTGAACAAAGTGCTAAAGATTTAGTAAGTATGGACTTTCCAGGTTACGCTATAGGTGGGTTATCCGTTGGAGAACCGAAACATGAGATGTACAGAGTTTTAGAGCATGTAACGCCATTACTACCAGCAAACAAAGCTAGATATTTAATGGGAGTAGGTTCACCGGATGCCTTATTCGAAGGGGTATTAAGAGGTATTGATATGTTTGACTGTGTATTACCTACTCGTATAGCACGTAACGGAACATGTATGACATCAGAAGGACGTGTTGTAATTAAAAATGCTAAATACGCAGAAGACTTTGGAGCATTAGATCCAGAATGTTCTTGTTATTGCTGTAAAAACTATACAAGAGCATATCTTCGTCATCTATTTAAAGCTGATGAAGTCTTTGGAGCTCGTTTAGCAACTACTCATAATATTCATTTCTTAATTGATATGATGAAAAATATTCGACAAGCAATAATGGAAGATAGACTATTAGACTATAAAGAAGAATTTTTTGAAAAATATGGATTAAACAAAGAAAATCCTAAAAATTTCTAATAAATTATTTAAAAAGGTTTATTTTTTAGCTAGTATATAGTAGAATTAATATTATAGAATTATAGGAGGTAGAATATGCAAGCACAATACATTAATATATTAATGATAGTATTTCTTTTTGGATTCATGTACTTCATGATTATTAGACCACAATCTAAAAGAAATAAAGAATTAAAACTTCTTCAAGACTCTTTGAAAGAAGGAGATAGAATAGTAACTTTTGCAGGGATTTATGGTGATATCGTAGAAGTAGGAACTGTAACTGTAAAAGTAAGAATAGCACCAAAAGTAGAAATCGAATTAGATAGAAACGCAATTCGTAGCTTAGCGACTAAATAATAAAAGGCAGATTGAAAATTTCAATCTGCTTTTTTAAATTTTTTCAAAAAAATTAGAGAGTTTTTATAAATCCATTAGGAGAGAATTATTTTAGAATTTTAATATACTATAAATTAAATTAAAATTAAGTTTTAATTTAATTTATAGTTTATTAGAGATAAGTAAAGTAGTTTATATATATTGAATAAAAGTTTTTTTGGAAAAAATATATCATCTTCTTCTTTATAATAAAAATATATTTTAAAACTTAGTTTGTAAAATATTGTGTATTTATGTATAATAAGAAAAGTTATTTATAAATATATAAAAATATAATATTTGAAAATAACTATTTGTTGAAATTGAATAAAATATAGAAGGTAAAAATCAAGGAGAAATATATGTTCAAAAAAGATAGAATTATGAAATACTCAATTAAAAAATTTACAGTAGGAATTGCCTCTGTAGCAATCGGTTCTATACTTTTCTTAGGATCTAATGCACAAGCTAGCGATAAAGTAGAAGAAAACAAAACAGAAGTAGCTACTACAGTAAACAATGCTCAGCCAGCGACTGCTGAAGTTCCTACAAATAAAGTAGAAGCAAATAAACAACAAAATACTAACGGAAATAATTTAACTACAAATTCTAATAATACAGTAGAGAAAAAAGTAGAAGCAGTACAACCAGCTAGCACAAATAATAAAGCAGAAGCAGTACAACCAGCTAGTACTAATAATAAAGTAGAAGCAATTCAAAAAGAGACTCCATCAAACAAAGAAGTGGAATCTAATAAAAAAGAAAGTACAACAGCATCTGGACTAAATGTACTAGATAAACGTACTACTGATAGTAGTAATATTAAAGACTTACTAACTAATATCATTAAGAAAAATGAAGAAGAAAATGCAAAACAAGCTACAAATAAAGTAGAAGTAGAAGCTGAAAATGTTGAAAAAGGTGTTCAAATTATTTCTAAATTAACACCTGAATATGCAGAAGCGATTTCTAAAGGATATATTGGTTTAGAAGGTGGAAAGTATGATAATTTACTTTATAAAAATGCTGTATTAAATCCAGATGCAGATGATGATGGAGATGGTATTTTAAATAAAGATGAATTATATATTTATAAAAAAGATGGAAGAACATATTTAGGATATAATGTTCACCCAAAACTTGCTGATACTGATGGAGATGGTATCGCAGATAATGAAGATAAAGATAAACTACTTTGGAATGTATCAGCACGTGATATGGCAATGTTTATGAGCTTAGTTTATGAAAAAGATAATAATATAGAAAATATACTAACAAAAGATCTTCCGGAAGGAGCATTAAAATCTAATCTTCATAAAATGATGAATAATGAATTAGCTCCATTCTGGTCTCTTAAGAAAACATATCACCAAGATAATGGATTAGATGCTGCATTATTCGAAACAAAAAATAATCTTCCATTTTTAAATGGAGAAAAAATTCAAGTTTTAGCTATTGCAGGTACTAACGTAGCACAAGCGGGTGACTTAAAAGCTGATGCCGCATTAGTATTAGGAAATGAATCAAACGAAAGTATTGCAACATTAGACTTATTAAATTCATTAAGAAACGATAAAAGTATAACTAATCTATATATTACTGGACATTCACTAGGTGGATATCTGACTTTACGTGCAACTGCTGAAGCAAGACAAAAGAATTTTGAAGCATATAGAGGAAGCTACACGTTTAATGCACCAAGAATCTACACTGGATTATTTAATTTCTTCGGTGGAGGTAAGATGGGGAAAGCTAGTGATTTAACTGATAAAATGACATTAAATCATGAAATAACAAACTACGTAACTAATAACGATAATGTAGTTCCTAAATTTTTACAAACTAAGCATAATATAAATATTGGAAATAGCTTTGGAGCACATGCAAATAGTTCTTACTTTGAGAAACGAATGGATAATCACAAAGACTTTAACTTCGGGAAACGTCAAGGGATGAGTGGAGTTGGTTATATAGATCAATTACAGAAAAAACTAAAACTAGTATCAGCAGAGAAGGGTACTCTAAGTGCTACATTCTTACCTACATTGGTTGATAATAAACCACTATCAGTAATGTATGGAAATAGTCTTGCTGATAACGATATTTTAAAACGTGTTGATACTTCAAAACTTCCAGTTAACGTTAAATTATCAATTTTATCAAAAGATGACTTATTATCTGGATTAGGTTCAAAACAAGCAGTAGTTAAAGTTTTATATTTAGATGATAATACTACAAATAATATAACTGTACCTATTTTAGTAAATGAAGCAAATAAATTACAGTTAACATCTGTAGTGAACGCAGCAACAAAATTAGTTAATGCATCAGTAGATTTAAATGGAAAAAATGAGGCTTCAGTTAAATCTTATACACAAAATAAAGAAGAAATCTTAAAAGTTCTAAATGAAGCAAATAGCTTGTTAGAAAATAAATTAGCGTTCCAAAATACAGTAAATGAAGTTACTAATAAATTAGCTAATCTTGGAATTAATTTAATTGATAGTAGATTAGTTTTAGTAGATAAAGTAACTACTATTCCAGCTGATAACGAAACAAGCTCTACTGTAAAAGAAGAAACAACTAAACCAGTAGAAGGAAACAAGCAAGATCAACAAAATTCACACGAAGGATCAACAAAACCTGTGGACGATAAAAAAACAGAACAAGCAAATGTTCAAGATGAAAAAGCGAAACAAGCTGAAGAAAGAAGAAAAAAAAGATATAAAAAACGTGTTAAAAGATCTGAATTAGCTGAAACAAAAGTTAGTGATAGTAATAAATTATCAGATGTTCTAGCAACAATATTAATTAGAAGAGGATATGGAGATTTACTATAAGATATAGTAAGTTTTATGAAGGAAATATAACTATTGAAGAGGTCGTATTGTAAGGGAGTTAAGAGATTACCTTACATAAAGAAATTATAAAATTTCTATTTTCAAAAAAAGAAATAATTTATGTAAATATGAAAATAAAACCTCTGATAGTACGGAGAAGTTTATAAAGTTAAAAATAACACCTAGTATATATGAACTAGGTGTTATTTTTATATTATTTACTAAATACATTCTTCCATTCACTGCGTTTATCAAGGAATTTTTTAGCTTCTTTTTGTGCTCCTTCTAATGAGTGAGATGCTGCCCATCCACATTGAACTTCATTACATGCTGGAACTTCTTTTGCAACTAAAACATCTTCTAGAGTTTTTGCAAGAGCTTCTTCAACACTTTCATAGCTATCATTGTTAATTACAGATAAATAGAATCCTGTTTGACATCCCATTGGACCAAAGTCAAGAACATTATCAAGGTGATTTCTGATAAGTTCAGCAATTAGGTGCTCTAGTGAGTGGAGACTAGGCATTTCTAAATGCTCTTTATTAGGTTGACAAAATCTAATATCATATTTATAAATTTTATCCCCATTTTCTCCTGAATATACACCAACTAATCTAATATATGGTGCAACAACTTTTGTATGATCTAAGTTAAAGCTTTCTACATTCATTTTTTTCTCAGTCATTGATATACCTCAATTCTTTAAATTAAAATTATTTATTCATATTATACTATATTTAATTGAAATATAAAAGGAGAAGAAAGTATTTCTATAGAACTATTACACTGTGACGATAAGCAGAAAAGTAAATTAAATTTTTAGAGATTTTCTGTAATAGCGAAAAAGCAATAAAGAAAACAAAATTAACTTTATTGCTTTTTAAAAAAATATTATCTAAACTCTTTTCTATTTTTAGAAACTAATGTATTAACACGTGATTTTGCAGTAGGCAAGTATTCTTCACCTTGTTTTAGTAAATCGCAAATAATATTTGTAATTTCTACAAAATCTTCTTCAATATATCCTTTAGTAGTCATGGCAGCAGCACCAAGTCGAAGACCACTAGTTTTCATTGGAGGTAAAGTGTCAAAAGGAATTCCGTTTTTATTACATGTAATTTGCGCTTTACTTAGTATGTTACTGGCGTCATGTCCAGTAACATTATATGTAGTATAAGTATCAATAAGGCATAGATGATTATCCGTTCCATTACTTATTACAGGAATATTATTTTCTTTAAATGTTTTTACCATAGCTTGCATATTTTTTAATACTTGCTCTTGGTAAATTTTAAATTCAGGTTTTAGAGCTTCACCAAAACAAATAGCTTTTGCAGCCACAATATGTTCTAGTGGGCCACCTTGAGCACCGGGGAAAATCATTTTATTTATCTTAGTAGCGATTATCTCATTGTTAGTTAGGATAATACCTCCACGCGGTCCTCTTAGAGTTTTGTGGGTTGTTGATGTTACTACATCAGCATAAGGTAGGGGATTTGGATGATATCCTGCAGCAACTAATCCAGCAATATGAGCCATATCAACCATTAGATATGCACCAACTTCATCTGCAATTTCTCTAAATTTAGTAAAATCAATAATTCTAGAATATGCACTAGCTCCTGCTATAATCATTTTAGGTTTATATTCTCTTGCAAGTCGTAAGACTTCATTATAGTCTATAGTGTGCGTATCTTTTGTTACACCGTATGAAACAGCGTTAAAAAGTTTTCCAGAGAAGTTAACTTTACTTCCATGTGTCAAGTGCCCGCCGGCATCCATACTCATACCTAATACAGTGTCACCAGGTGTAAGTAGTGCCATGTAAACAGCGATATTTGCACTAGAACCAGAGTGCGCTTGAACGTTGACGAATTTTGCATCAAATAGCTTTTTTAATCTATCGATGGCAATACTTTCTATTTCATCAATTACTTCACAACCATCATAATATCTTTTTCCAGGATATCCTTCAGCGTATTTATTTGTTAAGATACTACCAGAAGCTTTTAATATATCTTCTGAAACGAAGTTTTCACTTGCAATAAGCTCTATATTTGTATCTTGTCTAAGTTTTTCTTTTTTAATAAGTTCAAAAATTTTGTCCATAATATCCACTCCTTAAATTTCTATTTAGAGAATAAGTAAAGGTTGATTTAATAATTCTCATTTTGTCTATATTATCATAGATATAAAAATAAAACAAAATAAAAGATAAATTTTTAATATAGTTAGATTGTAAAAAAAATAAAAAAAATTTTTTATATATTTATTGACACTTTAGTATACATAGTAGATATTTACAACGTTTTATGCTATAATAATTAACAGAATACACATGTATTACTATCGAACCAAATTTTAAGGAGAAAATTTAATATGCTTGTAGATAAACCATTAAAGCTGTTTTCATTAAATGCTAATATCCCGTTAGCTCAAGAAGTAGCAAAATCATTAGGTGTAGAACTTAGCAAATGTAGTGTTAAAAAGTTTAGTGATGGCGAAGTTTCTATCAATATAGAGGAAAGTGTTCGTGGATGCGAAGTTTTCGTAATTCAATCAACTAGTGATCCAGTTAATGATAATTTAATGACTTTATTAATTATGATTGATGCATTAAGACGTGCATCTGTAGATACAATTAACGTAGTTATCCCTTACTATGGATATGCTCGTCAAGATAGAAAAGCAAGAAGCCGTGAGCCAATTACTGCTAAATTAATTGCTAACTTATTACAAGTTGCAGGTGCAGATAGAATAATTGCACTTGATCTTCACGCACTTCAAATTCAAGGATTCTTTGATATACCAGTAGATCATTTAATGGCAGCACCTATTATTGCCAACTACTTTAAAAAGAAAATTCCTGATATGGAAGATGTAGTAGTTGTTTCACCAGACCATGGTGGAGTTACTCGTGCAAGAAAATTAGCAGATGCGTTAAATACGCCAATCGCTATTATCGATAAGAGAAGACCAAAACCAAATGTAGCCGAAGTAATGAATATTGTTGGTAACATTGAAGGGAAAACTTGTATTCTTATCGACGACATAATCGACACAGCAGGAACAATAACTCTTGGAGCAAAAGCTCTTAAAGAAAGAGGAGCGAAAGAAGTTTACGCTAGTTGCTCACATGCTGTATTAAGTGGACAAGCATTAGAAAGAATTGAAAATTCTCCAATTAAAGAATTAG
>ERZ772932.1243-NODE-1243-length-12303-cov-7.843648_pt1 | contig 12303 bp, 5 predicted proteins | sample MGYA00511684_ERZ772932 | MGnify/ENA primary metagenome ERZ772932 (study PRJEB29015, sample SAMEA2738078) | human oral metagenome | biome: human oral; feature: human-associated habitat; material: saliva | place: China | collected 2210 ...
TGTAGTACGTAAAAAGAAGAAAGATGCTCAGAAATGAGCATCTTTCTTCTTTTTTTATTCATATCGAAAAATATTAGAAAAATATATCGATAAATTTAAAAATAACGCTTGCAATATTGAATGATATTTGTTATTATATAGACAAAGATAGATATACCGATGGTGCTAAGTGCACCAATACAAATATAATCATTACAATTTGAAACTCACACAAGGAGGACATAACATGTCTATTATTGGTAAACAACTTCCTGAATTTACACTTGATGCTTTCAAAAAACCTGAATTGGTAAAAGTAAGCACTGCAGACGTGTTGGGTAAATGGTCTGTATTCGTATTCTATCCAGCAGATTTCACATTCGTATGCCCTACTGAATTGGAAGACGTACAAAACTCCTATGCAGAGTTGAAAGAATTGGGTTGCGAAGTTTACTCCGTATCTGTTGACTCCGAATTCGTTCACAAAGCATGGTCTGATGCTTCTCCAACTATTAATAAAATCGAGTACTACATGTTAGCTGACAAAAAACATGAATTAGCTGACTTCTTCGATGTATTCCAAGAAGAATCCGCTATGGCTTACCGTGGTACTTTCGTAGTAGATCCAGAAGGCTTCGTACGTACAGCTGAAATCCATGACATGGGTATCGGTCGTTCCGCTGAAGAATTGGTTCGTAAAGTACAAGCTGCTCAATTCGTAGCTAAACATGGCGACCAAGTGTGCCCTGCACGTTGGAAACCAGGTAAAGACACTTTGAAACCAGGTCTTGATCTTGTAGGTAAAATCTAATTTAGAAACCTATACTTAAGTGCTAGAGTAATCTAGACAACTCCTCAAATGACAAGAACACGGGCGCGCATCGTTTTCCTGACGATACGGTAAGTCCCAATACCAGATGAACCCTCTCCAATTCATCATGGTAAACCTCATATAACAAACTACAAACTATACGCAAAAGGACTGGCCTTCGGGCTGGTCCTTTTGTGTTATTTATATCCCTTTATAAAAGTAGGAAATAAGTTCTTGCTTTTTTGAATTGACTAGTCTATAATGAAATTAATTCCTAGTGATATACAAGGTTTTATAAATATAGTATAACAAGTGCTTTATAACATGGGGTGTGTTAGCGCACTAACTTTTACAAAGAGAGGCAAGATATATGAGGATTTCCACAAAGGGTCGTTATGCATTGATGGTTCTCATCGATTTAGCAGAGCAAGGTCAAGACAAACCAGTATCTTTGCGATCTGTGGCAGAGCGACAAGGCATTTCTGAAAAATACCTAGAAGGTATCGTAGCTCGTTTGGGTGCTGCAAACCTAGTGGATAGCATTCGTGGTAAATACGGCGGCTATCGATTATCTAAAAGCCCTAAAGAGTACACAATTATTGAAATTTTGCTTGCTACAGAAGAGTCTATGGCTATCATTTCCACCCTTGATGAAGGGGTGAGTACTGATACGGTAATCAACGAACGCACTGTTGGTTTCTGGGCAGGCTTACAAAACTATATTCATGATTATTTAGCAAACGTAACGCTTCAAGATGTAATTGACGGAACTTACGCTAAGCTTGATACAAAATATGACAATTGGGATGGTTCTATTTAATAAGGAGTGACTATTATGTCTAATATTGCAAAATCTTTCGTTGAATTAATTGGTAAAACACCTTTATTGGCGGCTACACGCTTTGGCAAAAAATATGGCGCAGATGCTAATATCTTCGCTAAATTGGAATACTTCAACCCAGGTGGTTCTGTTAAAGACCGTATCGCAGCAGCGATCATTCAAGCAGCTGTTGAATCTGGTGAATTACAACCAGGTGGCACAATCGTAGAAGCTACATCTGGTAACACAGGTATTGGCTTATCCGCTGTTGGTGCAGCTCTCGGCTATAAAGTAGTTATTGTAATGCCTGAAACAATGTCCATCGAACGCCGCAAATTGATGCTTGGCTATGGTGCTCAACTTGTATTGACTGATGGCTCTCTTGGTATGAAAGGCGCTATTGCAAAGGCTAAAGAAATCGTAACTGCTACTGCTGGTGCTATCGAAGCAGGTCAGTTCGTAAACCAAGCAAATCCAGCAATTCACTACAAAACAACTGGTCCTGAAATCTGGCAAGATACAGATGGCGCAGTAGATATCTATGTAGCAGGTGTTGGTACAGGTGGTACGTTAACAGGTGCAGGTCGTTATTTAAAAGAACAAAACCCTGATGTTAAAGTTGTGGCAGTGGAACCAACTGATTCCCCAGTATTGTCTAACGGCAAACCAGGCCCTCATAAAATTCAAGGATTAGGCGCTGGCTTCATTCCTGATACTTTGGATACTAACATTTACGATGAAGTAATCCAAGTAACTAACGAAGATGCATTCGCTACATCTCAAGCATTTGGTCATACAGAAGGCGTATTAGTAGGTATTTCCTCTGGTGCAGCTCTTTGGGCGGCTCAAGAATTGGCAAAACGCCCTGAAAATAAAGGTAAAAACATCGTAGTAATTCTTCCTGATACAGGTGAACGCTACTTGTCTACAGCTTTATTCCCCGAAGTGTAATAGAATATGATTGGTGAAAGCAGTGAATATGCTTTCCTAATATAGCAAAGCCCCTCGTTAGAGGGGCTTTTTCTTGGTTAACACAACGGGACTTTATTTTCGAGATACTTAGTTTGATATAAAGAAAATTGACATAATGTAAAAGGAGCTACTAGGTAGCTCCTTTTATGTTATGGTAAGTATTTAATTGTAATTATCTACCGTTTTTAACGATATTGTCCATCCAGTTGAATAATTCATCTAGATCGTAGTCGCCAGAATGGTCTACATCAAACGGTGTAGCCATATCTACTTTATACCCAAGGTTTTGAGCACGGGTGCCAACGATTAATGGAATTGCAACAGATGTATTGCTATCAGCTGTACCGTAGCGGATACGATAGAACTGTGCATTTGTCGCTGCTGGAGAACCGAGATAGTTCATTGGGTTCATCATAGTAACGACCTTAGCATTTTGTACATATGCCTCTGGATTAGAGGTTGTATCGTGTAAAGCTGCAGTAATTGTAAAGTGATTGTTATCTGTTGTACTTGTACCGAATAAGTTGTTCTCGCCAGAGTCATTAGAACGGGAATCGAATGCACCTGGAGCTTTAGAACGACTTACAAATTGGTTATAAGCTTCCCAGTTAATATCTTTAATCGTACCAGTTTTATTATCACGTACAAGATATGTATGTTTAGATAAATCAGTACCTTTAGCTTGTGCCTTGTTAGCGGCTGCAACGATAAATTCTTTCACATAGTTTTTGAAAGTACCGTTACCATTCTTATCTAATTTTAAGACACGCCCCATGGAGTCATGTAATTGTAAATTATTTACGTATTCAGGGAAGTGTTCACTTAGTAAGTTGGAGTATGCTACATCATTAGCATTCAAGTTTACACGTTGTATTGTGCGTTGCGGTGGAGCAGCATTACCACCTACATTAGCTTGAGGCAATTCGCCTTGACCCATCGTTACTTTGTTGAAGGAGGTAATACCATTATAGCTCCATTCATAAGCCATATCTGCCGCATCAAGGTTAGTGATAGGGGCGTACGCAGAAACTGCGTATACATTCGTTGCCGCTGTAGCCGCGCCTAATGCTTGTAAATACGGTTGGAAGTCAGAGCTATTACCAGTAGCACCTTGTAATAAGGATACCGCACCGCCAGCGCTTGTACCATTGGTGATAATGCGGTTTGCATTACCTGGCATAGTGGAATCGTTAGCGTGTAAGTAAGCCGTAGCAGCTTGCAAGTCAACGATTACTGCTGGAGCCTTACCGATGAAGTTGCCATCGGAGGCTTTATTTGTACGACCACGTGTAGCTGGGGACGCTACTACGTAACCACGGGATAATGCATATACAACACTGTTAGGTTTGCCATTTTCTACTTTTGGAGTCATAGCTTGGCTTGGCATGTAACCACCTACTGCATTTGGCATGAAGATAGGGGCTGTTTGTGTAGTATAGCCATTTACAGTACCATTGTTGAAGTATTCTTCTGGTACATAAATGTTCATGTACTGTTGATCGATATCGATAGGATTAGCCACGTAAGGGATATATTCAAAGGCGCGATATTTGATTTCCTTATTATCTACTGTTGTAGACATGGATTCATAATTTTTTACGTCAAAGGCAAGACTAATCTTTGCAGATGCATCGGCTTGCAATGGTGGTTCCATTGGTTGGGAAAGAATTTCTTTCTCTTCTGTTACAGCGGATCTTTTAGTGGATGCCTCATTACGAGCATCTACATAGGATTGAGGCAATTTGCTTTCTTGAGCTTGTTTAGCCTCTGCTTCAGCTTGTGCTTTAGCCTTAGCTTCTGCCTCGGCTTTAGCTTTTGCTTCAGCCTCAGCTTGTGCTTTAGCAGCAGCTTCTGCTTCAGCCTTAGCTTTTGCCTCAGCTTCGGCTTGTGCTTTAGCCTTAGCCTCTGCCTCGGCTTTAGCTTTTGCTTCAGCCTCAGCTTGAGCCTTAGCAGCAGCTTCCGCTTCTTCTTTTGCTAATTGCTCAGCAGCTAAACGTTCTTGCTCTTCTTTGATTGCAGCTTGTCTTGCAATTTCTGCTTGTTGGGCTGCGATACGTTCTTGCTCTGCTTTGATCGCAGCTTCGCGTTCAGCTTTAGCTTTCTCAGCGGCGATACGCTCTTGCTCTGCTTTTAGGGCTGCTTGGCGTTGAGCTTCGGCTTGTTCAGCTGCGATACGCTCTTGTTCTGCTTTTAGTGCAGCTTGACGTTCTGCCTCAGCTTTAGCAGCGGCTTCTGCACGTTGACGCGCAGCTTCTTCCGCAGCTAAACGTTCTTCTTCAGCTTGTTGAGCAAGGATACGTTCACGTTCAGCTCTTAAAGCTGCTTGGCGTTGCGCTTCAGCTTGTTCGGCCGCGATACGTTGTTGTTCAGCTTGTTGAGCTGTGATACGTTGTTGTTCGGCTTTTAGAGTAGCTTGGCGTTGCACCTCATCTTGTTCAGTAGTGATACGTTGTTGTTCAGCTTGTTGAGCGGCAATACGTTCTTGCTCTGCTTTTAAAGCTGCTTGACGTTGCGCCTCAGCTTGTTCGGCAGCGATACGTTGTTGTTCAGCTTGTTGAGCGGCAATGCGTTCTTGTTCCGCTTTTAGAGCTGCTTGGCGTTGCGCTTCAGCTTGTTCGGCAGCGATACGTTGTTGTTCAGCTTGTTGAGCTGCAATACGTTCTTGTTCCGCTTTTAAAGCTGCTTGGTGTTGAGCTTCGGCTTGCTCAGCCGCGATGCGTTCTTGCTCAGCTTGTTGAGCTGCAATACGTTCTTGCTCCGCTTTTAGAGCTGCTTGGCGTTGCGCCTCAGCTTGTTCGGCCGCGATACGTTGTTGCTCTGCTTGTTGAGCAGCGATACGTTGTTGCTCCGCTTGTTGAGCCGCAATACGCTCTTGCTCCGCTTTTAAAGCTGCTTGGCGTTGGGCTTCAGCTTGCTCTGCTGCGATACGACGTTGTTCTTCTTGGATACGAAGACGTTCTTGTTCAGCCGCTTGACGTTGTGCCTCTGCAATACGTGCTTGCTCCTCTTGTTGAGCTGCAATACGCTCTTGCTCCGCTCTTAAAGCCGCTTGGCGTTGAGCCTCAGCTTGTTGTTGGGCAATACGTTGCTGTTCCGCTTGCATTGCCGCCTGATGTTGAGCTTCGGCTTGTTGTTGAGCAATACGTTGTTGCTCCGCTTGTAAAGCCATTTGACGTTGTTGCTCAGCAAGAATTGCTGCTTGACGTTGAGCCTCGGCTTGTTTTTGGGCAGCCATTTGTTGATCAACTTGGACTACGCCACTTTGTTTTGCTGCTTCTTCTGCTTCTAATTGAGCGATTCTTTCACGTTCAGCCCGTTGAATATCGCGGATAGTCAATTTTTGTTTAGCTACCACGGGTTTAGTAGTTGTTGTATTAGCAACTGTTAAAGGCATAGTAGATTGCTCTTGCACAACTACAGGCGTACGTTGTACTTGTGTAGTTTGAATTTGTTGCTTGCCATCCACTTGTTTTTGTACAGTAACAGGTTGTGTCTTCCGTTGTACATTCATCAAGCTATGCATAGCCAATGTTGGCTCCATAACAGTGTTAGTTTGTTTATTAACAACGTATTGTGGTTGTGAAACCGTCATGTGCTGTTGAGATAAAGCTTTTGCAGTATCTGTTACTGGTACTGGGCGTACACGAGGGATCAAAGGTGTTACCTTTGGCGGTGCTTGCGTTATTACAGTTTGTTGTCTAACTGTTTGTGCTTGCATCACCGGTTGTGTTTGCATTGGCACCGTTTGTTGTACCTGTGCAGGTCTTACAGGTGCTTGTTGTTGCGTAACAACAGTTGTTTGTGTAATTGGTAGGGTAGGTTGGGTTGCTACAGGTCGTACGACTGGTGCCGCTACATTCGTAGTGGCTTGAGTCGTTGATTCAGTGGCAGTATTCGAACCTACTAAATCATTCATGTTGAGGGTAGGGGCTGCGTGGGCAACACCACCCAACGCTGCTGCTGCAAAAAATGCGGCAGTGACCTTACGTTTCCTAGATGATTTCATGAATTACTCTCCGAACTAGAATTGAAATAATAATTTATAATTTTAAAATTTATTTATATTTATATAGTTTAACATAAATCGATATATTTGTACAATTTGTGAAAGTTTAGCTACATATTGCATGAGTTAACAATGAAAAATGTTACAAAACTATAAAATAAATTACCCTAAGTGTAATATTGGAAATTGAATTTAAATAATCGAGAAGTACTAGAAAACCTTTGTTTATGCATATTCATAACGCATTGGAAGATGTCGAAATGGAATTATTCCTAATGAAAATAAGATGATATAATTGCTTACAATGAATAATTTAATAGTTTGAGAAATAACATATGAGAGGGGGATTATCATCAATATAGGAATTACTTTTTTCTGGGGAAAATCATATAACCATATTTGGTCTAATGGTGCCGGTCAGAATATGTACTTCTTGAAACAATGTTTAGAACAGATTGACGGCGTCGAATCTGTTTATTTTGTTTTCTGGGGGAATGACAAAGCGAATATCTCTGATAATTTGCAATTAGATTTGATGGGGGTAGACGTCTTTCACACAGACGAAGTCGTAGATAAGACAGATATTCTTATCGAAGGTACATTGACCTTAGAGCCGCACATAGAAAAAGAGTATCGGAAACGGGGCGCTAAGATCGTTTCTTACCGAATGGGGAATGACTTTATCTCAGATATGGAAAAAATGGTCCACGATAAACCGGGGGCCCGTGCTTTCAATGGCACAAAATACGATGCTATATGGATGATTCCACAGCATATCAAAACCAATCGTTGTTATTTGGAAATTATGACGAAAGCCCCTGTTTATGAGGCACCTCACTTATGGCACCCCATTTTCTTAGACGATAAGATTGAGGCCCTGAAAGAGAAACATCCCTTTGGATATGAACGAGAGCGTATCACAAAGAATGGTGCCCGTGTATCGGTGTTAGAGCCTAATATATCGGTTCTAAAAAACTGCATGATTCCTATCTTAATTGGTGAAGAAGCGTATCGCCATCATCCTGAACTGGTAAAACATATCTATCTATGCAATACATATGACAAAAAGGATGAAGATGCTATCTTTAACTACATTGGCTATACAAGTGCTGTAAAAAATACTGTTATGACTGTGGAGACGCGTCATATTACACCAAACTTTTTGGCTGAGTATACAGATGTGGTTCTGTCCTTTCAGTGGGAAAATGCATTGAATTACGTGTACTATGAGGCGCTATATGGCAACTATCCATTGGTGCATAACTCTCCGATGCTGAAAGCTAAGCATATCGGTTATTACTACGAAGAATTCGATGCTTATGATGGGGCACGTCAGTTGATCAATGCAATTAAAAGCTATGATACTGATTTTGAAACACATGTAAAACGGAATAAAGAACTAATAGATTCTTTATCACCGTTACATAATGACAATATTAGAACATATCAAATGTTAATAGAAAAATTAGGAGTAGAACGTTAGTATGAATAAAATCTTTAAAGTTATTTGGAGCAAATCTAAACAATGTTACGTAGTTGTATCTGAAATGGCTAAAAATACTACAGGGAAAAAGAAAATTGTGGTGGCTAGTATTTTGGCATCTTTAATGATGCAATCTGTAGCTGTTATGGATGTTGAGGCGGCTGCGAAAAATACTGCGGGTTATGGTGGAACTGATACTGTTGCTTGGGGTGGCGGTAGTAACGCCGGTGGTGCCAATGGTGTTGCTCTTGGTAAAAATACCAAAGCAAATGGTAATAATTCAGTAGCCATTGGTACTAGTGCTTCTGCATCAGAAGAAATGGGCGTTTCAATTGGTGATGACTCATCAGCGGGTAATCATGGTGTCTCATTAGGTTCCTATGCTAAAACTACAGGTTATGGCTCTTTTGCAGGCGGTGTAAATGCACAAGCCACAGGTAACGGGGCGATTGCTATTGGTGGTGCTACAAGTAGCAGTTTTAATGATAATGCTCAAGCTAAAGCAGCTAATACAATTGCCATCGGGAATAAGTCATTGGCTACGACTCAGTATGGAGTTGCTGTGGGTTATAAAGTAGAATCGAACTCTGGGGCGGCTACAGCAGTTGGTTATCTTTCTAATGCTAAGGGAAATCAATCAGTTGCTCTTGGCTCTACTGTTACCACTGATGGTGCTGCACAATATGGTACAGGTATTGGCTACCAAGTTGATGTAACAGGTAAAAATGCTGTAGCAATCGGCTCTAGTGGTGATTTAGGAACACATACAGCAGCTAGAGCAACTGATGCGGTTGCTGTGGGTACAGCTACCGTTGCTTCTGGGGAAGCTGCTACAGCAATTGGTAAAAAAGCTGCAGCAAGTAATGATAATTCTATTGCAATTGGTACAAATGCAACTTCCTCTGATTCTGCTGCTGTAGCCATTGGTTATGACTCTAAAGCTGGTAACACAGGGACTGTAGCTATTGGTTATGGTGCTAATGTTACTGGCTATACATCTGTAGCAATTGGTAATTCTGCTACCGCAACAGGTGGTACTAGTGTTGTTATTGGCGATGGTGCCTCCTCTACTGTAGGTTTAGGTACTGCATTAGGTAGGGGTGCAAAAGCAAATCATGAAGGTAGTGTTGCTTTAGGTGCACAATCTGAAACTAGTGCAGCTAATAGTACAAGTACAATGACTGTTGCTGGTAAAAGCTATACCTTAGCAGGCGGTACTGCAAATGGTACTGTTTCTATTGGCTCCGCTAGTAAAAAACGTACAATTACAAATGTAGCAGCAGGTACTGTATCTGCTACATCTACAGACGCAGTTAACGGATCTCAACTACATGCAGTAGTTCAAGCTGTTGAAAGTACGGCTACTGTAGCATCTAGTGCTTTAACAAAGGCTACTGATGCAGAAACTAAAGCGACTGCAGCTGTTGCTACAGCTAACTCTACTGCTGCTGGATATAATGCAGCAAAAGCTGAAATCTCTTCTTCTTTATCTTCTGCCAAAGCGGCAGCTTCTTCCGCCGCTAGCTCTGCTACAAAGGCTGACTCTAGCGCTACGAAAGCTGAGTCTTCTGCTACAGTAGCATCCACAAGTGCTACTGCTGCATCTAATAGTGCTAAAGCGGCTGATTCCTCTGCTACAAAAGCAGCAAATTCTGCAACAGCAGCATCTACAAGTGCTAAAGCAGCAGATTCCTCTGCCACAAAAGCAGCAAATTCTGCAACAGCAGCATCTACAAGTGCTAAAGCAGCAGATAGCTCCGCTACAAAGGCAGAATCTTCTGCAACAAAAGCAGATTCTTCCGCAACTAAGGCAGAATCCTCTGCTACGAAAGCTGATCAAGCAGCTACAAAAGCCGATTCTTCTGCGACTAAGGCAGAATCCTCTGCAACAGTAGCAAGTACATCTGCATCTAATGCAAAAGTAAGTGAAGATAATGCTGCTGCAAGTGCAACAAAAGCAGCTTCCTCTGCTACTAAATCTGAAAGCTCTGCAGCAAAAGCTGATTCTAGTGCCACAAAAGCCGACTCTTCTGCGACTAAGGCAGAATCTTCTGCGACGGCAGCAAGCACGTCTGCATCTACTGCAAAAGTAAGTGAAGATAATGCTGCTGCAAGTGCAGCAAAAGCAGCGTCTTCTGCTACTAAGTCTAAAAGCTCTGCAACAAAAGCTGATCAAGCAGCTACTAAAGCAGATTCTTCCGCAACTAAAGCAGAATCCTCTGCAACAGTAGCCAGTACATCTGCATCTAATGCAAAAGTTAGTGAAGATAAAGCAGCTTCTAGCGCAACAGCTGCAGATAGCTCTGCTACCAAAGCTGATAGCTCCGCAACAAAGGCAGACTCTTCTGCAACAAAAGCAGAATCCTCTGCTACAGCAGCAAGTACATCTGCATCCAATGCAAAAGTAAGTGAAGACAACGCAGCATCTAGTGCTACAAAAGCTGATCAAGCAGCTACGAAAGCAGATTCTTCCGCAACTAAGGCAGAATCTTCTGCAACAGTGGCAAGCACATCTGCATCTAACGCAAAAGTAAGTGAAGATAAAGCTGCTGCATCTGCTACAAAAGCAGACTCCAGCGCGACTAAAGCTGAAAGCTCTGCCACTAAGGCTGATTCTTCCGCAACAAAAGCAGAATCCTCTGCGACGGCAGCAAGCACGTCTGCGTCTAATGCAAAAGTAAGTGAAGATAAAGCAGCTTCTAGCGCAACAGCTGCAGATAGCTCTGCTACTAAAGCAGACTCCTCCGCTACTAAGGCGGATTCTTCTGCAACAAAAGCAGAATCCTCTGCAACGGCAGCAAGCACGTCTGCGTCTAATGCAAAAGTAAGCGAAGACAACGCAGCATCTAGTGCAACAGCTGCAGATAGCTCTGCTACTAAAGCTGATAGCTCCGCAACAAAGGCAGATTCCTCTGCTACAAAAGCTGAGTCCAGTGCAACAGCAGCAAGCACATCTGCTTCCAATGCAAAAGTAAGCGAAGATAATGCAGCATCTAGTGCAACGGCAGCAGATAGCTCTGCTACTAAAGCTGATAGCTCCGCAACAAAGGCAGATTCCTCTGCCACAAAAGCTGAGTCCAGTGCAACTGCGGCAAGCACATCTGCATCCAATGCAAAAGTAAGTGAAGATAATGCAGCTTCTAGTGCAACAGCTGCAGATAGCTCTGCTACAAAAGCAGAATCTAGCGCAACGGCAGCTGACAGCTCTGCTACAGCGGCAAGTACATCTGCATCTAATGCAAAAGTAAGCGAAGACAACGCAGTATCTAGTGCTACAAAAGCTGATCAAGCTGCAACTAAAGCAGATTCTTCTGCTACGAAAGCAGAGTCCTCTGCAACAGCGGCAGACAGCTCTGCAACTAAAGCAGACTCTTCCGCTACGAAAGCTGAATCTTCTGCAACAGCTGCAGATAGCTCCGCAACTAAAGCGGATTCCTCTGCTACAAAAGCTGAGTCTAGTGCAACCGCAGCAGACAGCTCTGCAACTAAAGCAGATTCTTCCGCGATAAAAGCAGAATCCTCTGCTACAGCAGCAGACAGCTCCGCAACAAAGGCTGATTCCTCCGCTACGAAAGCTGAATCCTCTGCAACAGCAGCGGATAGCTCTGCTACTAAAGCTAACTCCTCCGCAACTAAAGCAGAGTCCAGTGCAACGGCAGCAGATAGCTCTGCAACTAAAGCAGATCAAGCAGCGACTAAAGCCGATTCTTCTGCAACAGCAGCAAGCACATCTGCATCTAACGCAAAAGTAAGTGAAGATAATGCAGCGTCTAGCGCAACAGCAGCTGATAGTTCCGCAACTAAAGCAGATTCTTCTGCTACAAAAGCTGAATCCTCTGCAACAGCGGCTGACAGCTCCGCAACTAAAGCGGATTCCTCTGCTACGAAAGCTGAGTCCAGCGCAACAGCAGCAGACAGTTCTGCAACTAAAGCCGACTCTTCCGCTACAAAAGCTGAATCTTCTGCTACAAAAGCAGAATCTTCTGCGACAGCAGCTGACAGCTCTGCAACTAAAGCAAACTCTTCCGCTATGAAAGCTGAATCTTCTGCAACAGCTGCAGATAGCTCCGCAACTAAAGCGGATTCCTCTGCTACAAAAGCTGAGTCTAGTGCAACCGCAGCAGACAGCTCTGCAACTAAAGCAGATTCTTCCGCGATAAAAGCAGAATCCTCTGCTACAGCAGCAGACAGCTCCGCAACAAAGGCTGATTCCTCCGCTACGAAAGCTGAAT
>ERZ772932.1252-NODE-1252-length-12240-cov-3.197046_pt1 | contig 12240 bp, 13 predicted proteins | sample MGYA00511684_ERZ772932 | MGnify/ENA primary metagenome ERZ772932 (study PRJEB29015, sample SAMEA2738078) | human oral metagenome | biome: human oral; feature: human-associated habitat; material: saliva | place: China | collected 2210 ...
TCTTGTTGTGTAAGCCACATATCAAACCATAAACGAATGATTTTCTCTCTTTCATTCATAAATTTAAGCTCCTCCAAAATCAAATAATTATTTATAATTATACCATTTTTTCGCTTAGTTTTATAGGTCTAACTCGTTCTGCTTTACCTGTAATAGTTGCTTTTTTTGTTCCTGTAACTGCTCTATACAGGTCTTAACTTTTTCTGCCTGTTCTACTTCTTCTCGTATTTCTAATATTTGATTGTATAGGCTATTTTTTTCTTTCTTCATATTGGCAACTTCTGATTTCAATTGGGATATATTTAAGGTCTTACTTTCTCCTAAATGCTCTTTTAGATATTTTCTTGAACTCTCAAATAAAATAATCTCTGCGGTATGCTCGCTATAAAAATCTTCTTGTTTACTTTTCTTTAATTTGATATAGGCTTTGTAGATGTCTTTATACTTCAAATATTTTTCTGACTGGTCGATGAGTCGTGTTTTTTCATCAATCTTATTCTCAGTATCTTTTAAGGCTCTTGTGGTCTTATAATTCTTATCTCGTAAATCGGTAATGCTCTCTTTCAGTTCAGATAATGAAGTGATATTTTTCTCTTTTAACAGTTGATAACTTTCAATATATTTCTCTAAGTCTGTATTATTGTTATCTTAATTTTTACGAATAAGATTTTCAAAAATTGATAACAAATTTTCTTTGGGTGGGAGGGTGGATTGATTGTTTTCATTTTCTGTTTTTTCTTCTTTTCCTATTCCTCTTATCCAATTTAGCAATGCCTTTATTCTTCTTGAGATTTCTTTTAATATCTTGTTTTGATGTTTGATTTCTCGGTTGATATTTCCTCTATCTGTGGCTATGCCTTTCTTCTCCATTTGGGTTGCCGATATACCTAAATGAATAGTCGGTATTTGTTCTATGCCTTGTCGTTCTTTTGGAAAGGTGTTGCCGTTTCACTCTTTTGCTGTTGCCGTTTTTCTGAAAGGGTGTTGTCACTTCCTCGGCTGCTATTGTCGATTTTGAAACGCAAAAAAAGAGTGCGCTTTCAGGCGCACATTTACGAAGGATTAACGGGGATCTCCAAAAGGCTCAAAAGCCCAGATTTCAACACATTCCCTACTCTTGGCATCTGTACTAATCGTATTATTTTGGGATACTACATTTCAGTAAAATGAACGATGTTCTCCAAATGATTTTTCTTTGCGTATTCTTCCAAGATTTTCTTCTGATTGATGATAGAATTGCTATCGCCTTGTAGTTCATCACAGATTGGCGGCATGCCCGTCATACTACACAAAAAACAGAAGCTCTCGCTTCCGTTTTATCCCAATGTTTTTATATTTCCCACTGTCTATTTGATGGATTTGATTTTCACTTCACCTATCCTGTCTGCCGTCCTTCCGATTTTATTTGCAAGACTGTTTAAATCCCTCGAAAATTCCCTCCGTATTATTATATCACCAAAATGCTCATCACTTTTTCTTAGTTCTATAATATTTTGCCAGTAAATTCTTTTGACCTGGTTTTCATTTTTCTTTGCCTTAACTAAGTTTTCCCAAAAAATCTCAACATCATCATTCTCCCATTCGCTCATAGAATGATAGAGATATGTTATAGATTCAGCCAATAAATTTATTATCTGTATATCATTATGTGAAGGTTCATAGCTAAAAAATATAATAAAGTCTTTAAGGTCTTTTATTCTATCCGTTATATCATCAATCACCCTTGAGATACCAAAGATATCATGTCTGTCCAATGGTGTTATAAACGATTTTTCCACATATTCGATCAGCCTTTGTCTTACTCTGTCTGCTCTTTTCTCGCTAAGCTCTATCTCTCCGGTCAGTTTAAAGTCCTTCTTTACAACAAATTCTAAAAAAAGTTCTATGCTCTCAAGGGTAACTCTACATTGCTCCTTCAACATCGAGTAGAAATCCGGCTGCTCTTTTTTTCCAAAAAAATATTTTTTCATTCCAAGCTCCTCTCCATGTATCCTAAACCTACATAAATGTATTTTCCAGAAACATAACCATTTGCACGGTAACATACCCCAAAAACATTGTTGCCGGAATAGTAATTATCCATGCAAACACTATTTTCTTCGTAATTTCCCAATTCACGCTTCTCGGAGTGTTTCCGGAACCTACACCCATAACAGAAGAAGTTACCACCTGAGTTGCACTTATCGGAAGTCCCGTCAGATTGGCAAAAGTTATTACAAAATTACTTGCAAGCTGTGATGCAAATGAGTTTTTCATATTTATCCTGCATATATCAAGGCCCACAGTTTTCACCATATTATACCCTCCGGTCACAGTTCCCAAAGCAAGCATAGCTGCAGAGGCAACAATAAGCCAAACCGGAATTATAACTTTGTGCCCCATCACAGGAGCAAGTCCTATTGCCGCAAGTCCCATAACTTTCTGTGCATCATTACTCCCATAGGTAAATGCGAGAAAAAAGCTGTTCAGCTTATGTAAAACTATAACCGTCCTGCTTACTGCAACGGTGGCCTTTTCAAGCAAGTTTTTTTCCAGCCTATAAAAAACATACCCTGCCGAAAACCCCACCATTGGGGAAATCAACATGGCAAGAATGACTTTGACCATAATATGATTCCATTGAATACACTCCCATCCGTATGCAGAAATTCCACATCCCATCATGGCTCCGATGAGAGCATGGGAAGCACTTGAAGGGAGTTTAACCGCCCAAGTCAAAAGATTCCACAATATACCACACAGAAAACTCATACTCACGAACAGATATGCAAGCGAATCCGAGCCATTGAGAATAGGGTTTGCATCCACTATATTTTCAGATATGGTATATGCAACTGCAGTTCCCATAACCACACCACCTGCAAAATTTGCGGTGCCTGCAAACTGAATGGCCCTGTGGGGTTTAATTATTCTGGATGTAATTGTGGTGGCGATGACTGTTCCTCCATCATGCATACCATTCATATATGCAAAAGCAAGTCCCAGTAATATTGTAACGTATAACATAAACCTCACCCTTCGTTAAAAGCCTTGTTCTTAATTATATATCAAATATTATTATTATTCAAATTACAACACTTATTCTTCTGCCATATCACACTGCTCGATTGTGTTTTTCTTCAGATTCTAAAGGAATATTCCAGGCTTTAAAGTTTGAATTTTTATATTCTTTAAATGCTTCCTTTGCACATATTCCAATAAAAGAAATTCCCCTCCTTTTTTACTAGATTTTTATCCATCAATATCGTATAATGGCAATTAGAATATTGTCGATAAAAGAAAGGAAGTAAATATGGAGACAAGAAAAAAGAGTTTTATTCTAGTCATTGCAAGCATGCTTGTGTTGATTTTAGCCCTGGGCATAGCCACCGAGGACTCCAGTGCAAAAGCATCTAAATACTGGATTAAAATCAATAAAAAGAAAAATATCACAACTGTATATAAGCGTTATGGCAGCAAATGGAAGCCGATAAGAGCGATGATCTGCACCACAGGAAAGAACAACGGAACACCGTCGGGAACCTTCTATCTGGGGAAAAAGTTCAGATGGGTTACCATGACCAGCCCCACAGGCTCAAGGAGTAACGAGCAGTATACATGCAGAATAGTCGGTGAATACTATCTTCACTCTGTCTGGTACTATGACTATAGGTTCAATCACGCAACCCAATCCACAAACTCCTTCAACAGACTGGGTAAACACGGTTCTCAGGGTTGTGTAAGATTTTCTACAATGGATGCAAAATGGATTTATGATAATTGTGCCTATGGCACCAAAATAACCGTTTACTCCAGCAAAAAAGACGGTCCTTTGGGGAGACCTCGTAAAATATATGTCAGCACAAAAAGAAGGATGAATTGGGATCCGACCGATCCTCTTCGCAGCAATCCTATCTTCAAAATGCATAAACCGGTGTTTAAGTTCAAGAAAAGCAAGAAGGTTCTCTACGGGAAAAAATACAAGCTGAAAAGCGGTGTAAAGGTCATAAATCCTAATGCCAATCAGATTATTACATACAGGCTGAAGGTTGCAAAACTGACGAGAAACGGAAAGAAAATTTCAGCCAAAAAGTTCAGCACCAGGAAACTTGGAAAATACAAAATCACCTATTATGTCCGTGATCCTTATATGGTTCAAAACGGTCACAGAGGCAGTGAGAAAACTTTCAAATTCATCGTATTTGATAAAGTATCCTTCAGTGCAAAAGACTATACAGTGAATCAGAATGAATCCAATGCAGTCAAAGGAATGTCGGCAAAGGCTCGCTCAAAGAATCTGACTAAATCTGCAAAGGTTACCGTTATTGCCCCTGATAACACCAAGACAACTATGAGCTATGCGAATGCTGCCAAATTCAAATTTACTCAAGCCGGAACTTATAAGGTGACATATCGTGTAACCAATCCTTATCCTAAGAAAACTGTGACCAAAACCATAAATATTACGGTTACCCCTGTTGAAGAGGTTAAGCCGGATGAGGAAAATAACAACGGTAACGGTAATGAGCAGGATTCGGAAGGCAAAGAAGAAAAGCCAAATCCTTTGCCTCAGAACCCCGGCGATGTGGATAAACCAAAGGGATCATTATGATTGAATACTCGGATGACATTAAAGAGGATGTTATATATGATGTAGCGAAAAAAATGGTGGCAGCCGCTGTCACTGCACCTAAAGCAAGTGGCAAGGATAAAGTTGTCGCTGCCATAGTCTGTGGAAAAGAGAAGGACAATATCGTAAAAAAAATGAAATCTCTTTGCAAAGAATATGACGAGCCTTTCATAGGTCGTGATGCCATTTGCCTTGAAACCCATGAATATGCCGTTTTAATCGGCATTCGCTCAACACCCTTCGGTTTAAACAATTGCTCAATGTGCGGATTCAAAAACTGTACTGAAATGACAAGGGCCGATGGAAACTGTGCACTCAATATAACTGATTTGGGGATAGCCATAGGTTCAGCTGTTTCCATCGCTGCAGATAACAGAATTGACAATCGTGTCATGTATTCAATAGGAAAAGCCGTTAGCCAAATGGATGTTTTCCCCGGTGATGTCCGTGTCTGTTATGGGATTCCCCTTTCAGTTTCATCGAAAAGCCCCTTTTTCGATAGAGGTGCCGGATCCGTTTTACTTTAGAGAGTTGACATAATACTTTCCGGAATATACCTTTGGTCGGATTTCATGGGTTCCACAAAATTGAAAACATTAAAACACCCCTTGGAATTCACCAAGGGGTTGTTTTTGCGACTTTATAAGATAAATTTAAAACTAGTCTGCTACATACGGTAGCAGTGCCATGATTCTAGCACGCTTAATTGCCACTGTCAGCTCTCTCTGGTGCTTTGCACATGTCCCTGTAACTCTCTTAGGAAGAATCTTACCTCTTTCGGTAATGTACTTCTTAAGTTTATCTACATCTTTATAATCCATGGCTTCTGCGTTATCTGCGCAGAACTGGCATACTTTTTTTCTTCTCATGCCACCGTGTCTTCTGTTTTCCATTATCGGCATCTCCTCTCTTTAGAATGGAACGTCTTCTTCAATGGCCTGGAAAGAATCCGGCATCTCATCAAACACAGGTTCTTTCTGCTTTTCAGACTCTGCTGTCTGCTGTCTGAAGCCCTGCGACTCACCTTGCGAACGATCTCCCCAATCCAAGAATTCAACGCGGTTTGCAACTACATCAGTTGTATAGATGGTATCTCCGTTTTTGTTCTGGTAACTTCCTGTCTGAATCCTTCCTTCGACAGCAACCCGTCTCCCCTTTGCCAGATACTTCTCGCAGTTCTCCGCCTGCTTACCAAATACCGTAACTCTTGGAAAGTCTGTCTGTCTTTCGCTGCCTGCCCTGGTTGGACGATCAATTGCAACAGAAAAAGTTGCAACTGCCATCTGGCTTGCAGTATAACGAACTTCAGGATCTCTTGTCAGTCTTCCGATTAATTGAACGCTATTCATACTTGTACCTCAAATCTACTATTTTGCATCTTTGTTAATGATCTGGTGTCTGATTATAGCGTCAGAAATCTTAAGTCTTCTGTCCAGTTCCTTAGGAACATCTGTACCGGCTTTAAATTCCATTACTACATAATATCCTTCTTCTTTCTTTTCGATAGGATATGCGAGTTTTCTCATTCCCCAAACATCAACTTCAGATACTTCACCACTGTTAGTTGTAACGATTTCTTTAACTGTTTCAACTGTAGCATCTTTCTTATCCTGTTCTAATGTAGGGTCGATAATGTACATCAATTCATAATTAGTCATCTTTTCACCTCCCTGTGGACTAATGGCACCGTATCCGTGCACGGTGCAGAGATTTGTGTTTATAAACACGCTTCATAATTATATACTTCTTAACTGTAAAAAGCAAGTCTATTTCCAAAGTTTTTCCGGGTAAATTCCTTTGTCCTTCATAGCTTGAAGTGCTGCTACTACCCCCGGTTTATCATCTTTGTATGTAACTCCGTACCAACGATCACCGGAAGTCAAAACCTTTACCACTGCCTTATCATCATCTATAAGAGATTTTACCGCCGTCGGCAGATAGTATTCACTTTTTAAAGGATTTTCAACCAAGGCTTTGTCTAAAAATTCCGGAAACCTCCTCTCCATTTCATTCATCATGGATTTCGTGAAACCCCAAAAATTCATAGAAACCGTTGTATCTTTGGCAAGTTCCTTCCAGCTTTTCCCCTCGTCCTCGGTAAATACCACTTTATCGCCCTGCCATTTTATCTTCGTCCGTTCCACAATGCCGGAAAGGTTCCCGAAGCTGTCAACATCACACACTCCTCTGGAAACATATCCGTTCTCCGTTAAAGTATTTGATAACCGATATCCAACCATGGCATACCTGTATTTTACATCATCCTTTGTGTCAACCAAAAAATCATAAATCTGCTGAAATGCTCCGGGGCCATAATAATCATCTGCATTAATAACTGCAAAAGAATCTTTGATAATATTCCTGGCACTGAGCACCGCATGACAAGTTCCCCAGGGTTTTTCTCTTCCCTTTGGGACACTGTACCCATCCGGCAAATCAGAAAGTTCTTGAAATGCATACTGAATATTCAGGTATCTACCGGCACCTTTTTTCATAAGGTTTCTAAAGGCTTCCTCGTGCTCTTTTTTTATTATAAAAATAACATCGGTAAATCCCGCCTTCATTGCATCATACATTGAGAAATCAAGTATAATCTCTCCTTTGTCACTGACAGGATCTATTTGCTTAAGTCCCCCATAGCGGCTGCCCATACCCGCTGCCATTATCACTAATACCGGATTGCTCATTATTTTCACCTCCTTAAATTTAAGAATATTTTATCATGAAAACAGGAAAAAGACTATTTTTTCTGTCCCTTTCCCTCTTTGAAATCCCCTTTGAAACATATGAATTTAACTTGCAATAATGCTAAATGTATAAATATCACTTTATTTTACGGCGATAATCAGATATAATAGTTCCGATAGTTAATTCAAGGATTCGAAAGGAGAAAGAAATGAATTTGAAAAAAATATGTTCAATCACACTATCTCTGATTATGGCTGTTACATTTTCTTTTATGGGAGTGGAAGCCGCATCAGCAACAACAAAAAATATCGACGATAACACTTCAAGCAGCGTAAGCAGAATTACTGCACCTCTACAGGCTGCAATTCCTTCTGCAAGGCTTGCAGCTAAATTAAAAGCCCAGACCAGAGCATCGAAGATAGTAAATGCCGGCAGCACATCCACTGTGTACAATAAGTCTATTGTAACTGTAAACCATGGCAACAACCCAAATAAGGTTAAAACTTATTTTAAAATCAAGCCTAAAACCTCGGGGGCACTTACAATCTACACATATGCAGGATCTGATGTATCCATTAAAGGAGCTAAGGCAGGTTATGTTAATTTTAACAGCTCCAACCCTCAGTTCAGATATATTAATTTCGGAGTAAAAAAAGGAAAGACATATACTGTAACCGTGAATTCTGCCGGTACTTATACCGACTTGGGATACCGCAATGTAGTAGAGTTTGAAACAAAAAGCTTCGATGGAAAGTTTGGAAAATCCGCGAAAAAGGCTGCTAAACTTTCAAGAAAGAAAGTGCGCAAAGGCTACATCGAACCGAACGGAAAGCCAAAGTACTATAAGCTGAGCAAAAAAGGTAGAAAGATTAAAATCACTTTTGCAGCATACTCCAACGATCGCCTGCAAATTACCATCAAAGGTAAGGCTAGAGGAATCAAAAAATATACTCGCTTTGACCAAGCTGCAAGAGGCGGCTATAATGTCAAAGTCATCACCCTGAAACTGCGTGGCTATGCGAAAGACTTTTCCGGAACAATTCAAGTAAAGAGAGTGGGAAAATCATCCGGCGTTTACAGCATTAAATATCAGTAAACTCACACATAAAAATATATGAAAAGCTGCGTCCATACGATGCGGCTCCAAACTGCAAGTAAAGGCTCGATCGAGAAAATCTCGGTCGAGCCTTTTTTTATATCCGATATAAAACAATCCAAGAGCCAACCTCAGATTATACTCAAAAAATAATGATTGTTGTATGCCCGGCAATAAGGTATCATATGAATATGATATTGATTATGCAAGTACCACAAATATATTAGGGAGAACTTTTAAATGAAAAAAACGATTTCAGAAATCGCAGGAAAATACCGCGGAACGGGTATAGGTGCCGGTCTTGTGTATGGAATGGCAGAATTTTATGGAGGCGGTGCCTTTGTAATTATAAACACTTTTTTTATGGTATTTTTAACTAAGGCTTTGGGAATTCCTGCGGCATGGGCAGGAGCAATTCCCCTTGCAGGTAAAGTCTGGGATGCTGTAACCGATCCCATTATGGGAAATATTACAGACCGAACGACTTCAAGACTTGGACCGAAGAGACTCTATCTTCTCATAGGGGGCATTGTATCTGCCGCGACTTTCGTGATGCTCTGGACGACGATTCCAACAAACAATAAAACAATTTTATTCGTATACTATATAATTATCTACTGCCTATTTTCCACAGGATTTACTATAATCATGGTACCTTATAACGGACTTTTGCCGGACATGATTGACGATTATGCCGTCAGGTCCAAGTTTTCTACAATGCGTATGATCTGGTCCACTTTAGGGGCCATTGCAGCGGGAATCCTTCCAACCCTCATAATCAAGGATACGCTTAACACCGGACTCTATTTCAAAACTGCTGCTTTGTTCGGAGTACTGTTTTGCATAACTTCACTCCTTACATTTGCAGGCACATGGGAAAAAATTAAAAAACCTGTAAAAACCAATCTCAGTGAAAGTTTTACACAGGCCGCTTCTGTATTCAAAAGCAGGGCATTTAGAATTTTTATAGGAATATATTTAACCGGTCAGTGCGGTATGGACTTCGTATCAGGTATGGCAATCTACTATGTTGACGATGTTCTCCATGGATATTCCAAGGGCTACCTGACAATGCTGATAGGCGTTCTTCTTGTATCTCAACTTGTAGGAATGCTGATTTTCGGACCTATAATGACAAGAACCTCAAAACGAACAACTATTTTAATCGGTGCGCCCATAAGGATTGTCTGCACTCTAGGTCTTCTTGCCTTTTCCTATGAAGGTGCCTCCATCTACCCAATACTTGCCCTTGCAGCAGGTGTCGGCATCGGAAATGCCGCAACTCTGACCAGTATTTTTGCAATCCTTGCCGATATGGCGGAGGTTGACGAGCTTATCACTTCTGTCAGCAGACCCGGAATTGTATCCGGCATGGCTACCTTTGCAAGAAAAATCTCCGCAGGGCTATCCGCATGGTTCATCGGTATTCTCATTGCTATGGTCGGTTATGATACCGATATTGCACAGGCGGGAATGAGACAAACTCTCCATACACAGCACGGTATTGCAATGATATTCATATTCCTTCCTGCCATTTTAGTCGGACTTCTTCTTTTTTTCGGCTATATTTTTCCTATTAGCAAAAAGGAATTTGCCATCGTCCAAAAAGATATTGCCAGAAGAAAAGGACAGGAGAAATCAGCTGCTACCGGCGAGGAAAAGAAAATACTGAAACGCATTACCGGCTTTGACTACGATAAGTTGTGGAACAAAGAAAATTAAGTAAAAGGTCCATAAAATATCCCTGAAGAAAATCCGGATAAAAACTGACGAGGAGAACTGAAATGGAAAACAAGAAACCGTTTGTATGGTCACACCGTGGTGCCAGTGGTTACTGCCCCGAAAACACACTTGCTGCATTTGAGAAAGCTGTTGAGCTTAAATCCGACGGGGTTGAACTGGACGTTCAGCTAACTTCTGATGGAGAAATGGTAATCTGCCACGATGAAAAAGTAGATAGAACTTCAAACGGCAAAGGCTGGATCAAAGATATGACCTTTGATGAAATTAGAGCTTTGGATTTTTCTTGTGGAAATAAGAAGTTCAAAGGAGCAAAAATACCCACATTGCAGGAAGTATTTGAACTACTGAAACATACTGAACTCATCATAAACATTGAACTTAAAACCGGAATCGTTTTCTATAACGGTATTGAGAAAAAGGTCATCGATCTTGTAGAAGAATATGGATTTATGAAGCGGGTTATTTTTTCTTCCTTCAATCACTACACCGTAAAAAGGGTAAAGGAACTGAGACCGGAAGCAAAGTGTGGTTTTCTATACATGGACGGTCCCATCGATATGCCCGGGTACGGAAAATTCCATGGAGTTGAAGCTTTGCATCCTGCCCTGTACAACCTTCAATTTCCGGATTTTATGAAAGATTGCAGAGAGAAGGGACTTGAGGTGAATGTGTGGACAGCAAATTCAGAAGAACACATTATTTTTTGCTGTAAAGCCGGAGTCAATGCCATTATCACAGATTATCCCGATAAAACCCGTGCTGTAATAGACACTCCGGCAAAACCGTACCGTAATGAAGAAACCGGTGAACCCTGTGCCGAAACGCTGAAATAGATAAAGTTATGGGATAAGCATATCTATGTCACTTCAGCAAGTTTTTGAGAAAGCTCTTTAAATAAGGGAGGATTTGAGAATTGAGCATTAGTTTAAAAACTGAAAACAAAAGCAAACCTTTAAAAAATACATATCGCAGCTTAGAAAAAATAGGGGTTAAGCTGGTAGATGATAGTAACTATACAGAGTATATCAATTCACAGAATGCCGATTGGCGCAGACATCATGTTATGCAAGGAGATTTGACTAGCTTTGACGGTCTCTCCCTACGATACTATTACGCTATGCAGCCGGAACCTGCAATTATAAATGATTTATTATGTGAAAAGTCCTCATATAACCTATTGTCTTCAAGGGCTTCATCGAAAGTGCACAATGCAAAGGGCTGTATCGTGATACTCCACGGATACTGCGGATTTTGGGGGAAGTTTCACGAAATGGCAGAATACTACTGGCAAGCCGGATATGATGTTTTCTTTCTGGAACAGCGTGGTCACGGTTATTCGGGAAGACAGACAGATGACAAGGATATGGTTCATGTCAATGATTACACAGATTATATTAAAGATTTAAAAATGTTTATGGATAACATAGTTCTTCCCAAAACATTAAGCACTCCCCACATTCTATTTGCTCATTCCATGGGCGGTGCTGTAGCCACTTTATTTCTGGAAGATTATCCTGATTATTTCAGTGCAGCGATACTAAGTTCTCCAATGCTCAGCATAAATACAGGAAACATTTCGAAAGCCACAGTTTATCTCCTGCGTGCCAAAATTAAAATTCTTCACCGGGAACTTCAGCCATTTCCGGGGGGCAAGCGTTTCGATGGAATACCGGCATTTGCCACAAGCAGCACAAGATCTGCCGTAAGATATAAATATATATTTGAGCAAAGGCTTGCCGATACCCATTACCACACCTACATGCTGTCAAACGGATGGGGCTGTGCCAGCTTCAAGGCTACGAGCGAAGCTCTAAAAAATGCTCACAAAATAAGTATTCCTATCCTTCTTTTAACCGCAGGAAATGACTCCTTAGTCACAATGGACGGCTGCACGAAGTTTAAGAAAAAAGCTGCAAGTGTTGAACACATTCATTTTGAAAATGCAAAGCATGAACTTTTCAATGATACCGATGATGTTCGCAGAAACTATTACAGCAGAATATTCTATTTTACCGAAGAGTATTTTGAGAAATCAAAATATTGAAAATATAAAATAACCCTTGTAATCATTAAGATTACAAGGGTTTTGAATTGGTACACCATC
>ERZ772932.1253-NODE-1253-length-12240-cov-2.987197_pt1 | contig 12240 bp, 7 predicted proteins | sample MGYA00511684_ERZ772932 | MGnify/ENA primary metagenome ERZ772932 (study PRJEB29015, sample SAMEA2738078) | human oral metagenome | biome: human oral; feature: human-associated habitat; material: saliva | place: China | collected 2210 ...
TGTCCTACGACCACGTTGGCAAGGACATCTCCTGCAACCTGGGCTCGCTCAACATTGCGAAGACCATGGATTCCCCGGACTTCTCCAAGACCATTGAGACCGCGATCCGCGGCCTGACCGCCGTCTCCGACCTTTCGGATATCCAGTCGGTGCCCTCGATCGCCCGCGGTAACGCCATGAGCCACGCCATCGGCCTCGGCCAGATGAACCTCCACGGCTACCTCGCCCGCGAACACATCTACTACGGCAGCGAAGAAGCCCTAGACTTCACGAACATGTACTTCATGGCCGTCGCCTACGAGGCCATCAAGGCATCCTGCCTGATCGCCCGCGAGCGCGGCGTGAGCTTCGAAGGCTTTGAAGAGTCTAAGTACGCCTCGGGCGAGTACTTCCGTAAGTACATCGACCAGGTCTGGGAGCCGCAAACTGAGCGCTGCCGCGAACTTCTTGCGGCCTCGACAATCCACCTGCCCACGCAGGAGGATTGGGCGGCCCTGGCGGCCGACGTGGCCCAATACGGTATGTACAACCAGAACCTCCAGGCGGTCCCGCCGACCGGTTCAATCTCCTACATCAACGGCTCGACCTCGTCGATCCACCCGATCGTCTCGCGCATCGAAATCCGCAAGGAAGGCAAGATCGGTCGTGTCTACTACCCGGCGCCCTACATGACGAACGAAAACCTGGAGTACTACCAGGACGCGTACGAAATCGGCCCCGAGAAGATCATCGACACCTACGCGGTGGCGACCCAGCACGTCGATCAGGGCCTGTCGCTCACGCTGTTCTACCCCGATACGGTGACCACGCGTGACCTCAATAAGTCCTACATCTACGCGTGGAGGAAGGGCATCAAGACCCTGTACTACATGCGACTGCGCCAGATGGCACTGGAAGGCACCGAAGTTTCGGGCTGTGTGTCCTGCATGCTGTGACGTTAGGTCCGTATAGCGGGTAAAGCGGGGGTCGGGAAACCGGCCCCCGCACTGCATGTGCACTGGGGCGGGGGGCGGGTGCGCGGCCTCGGCCACGGGCTCGGACAGACACAGGGGGCACGATGCGGGCGCGCGCGGGCACGGCCTCGGCCACGGCCTCGGAAAGTCACACGAAGTCGGGAAATGACACAGGGCAGAACCTGTGACAAACACCGACTTCATGTGGAGCAGACAAGAGCAGGCCTAGAGCCGGCTCGGCGCAGACACGAGCAGTCTTGCGAATCCGAATAGACACACGAAATTGGAAAAAGACACAGGGCATAGCCTGTGACAAACACCGACTTCGTGTGGAGCAGGCGGGCAGGAGCGGGCAGGAGCAGGCCTAGACAGGCCTGGACGGGCAAGAGCAGACAGGCAGGCAGGCATGAACAAGCTTGGAGCAAGCTTGGAACGCGCCTGGACCTCATGCCATTGCCTATGATGGAGGCATGACGCAACCAGATCCTCAAGCGCCCAATGTATTCCAGCCGCCGAACATGCCGACGCCTCGGGCGCCGCAGGACTCAGCAGGGACACAGCCAAGCGCCCCATTGAGCGCGCAACAGAGCGATCCGATGAACGCGCAGCGGAGCGCGCCCATGGACTCACAAACAACACCCGAGGCCACGCCACAGGCTCCTGCCAGCATCCCCTGGGGCACACCGGAGAGCGATCCTTTCAGCATGCCGCATGCTTCCCAGCAGAGCTCATCCGCGCCTCTCGCTGCCTCGGCAACCGGCGTCTTCGCGCCACAAGCACCCATTGGCGCCCCAGAGTTCACCTACAACCCGACCTCGCCGAGCATGCAGGCCGAAAGCATCCCCAGCACGGGTCCCATGGTTTTCGCGGTCCTCGGCCTGTTCCTCATCGGTCTCTTTGGCACGATTCCCGCGTGGGTCTGGTCAAACACGGCAATCAAGCGCGCACGCGCCGCTCAGATCCCCGAAAGCTCCTACCAGCAGGCACTGATTGCGCGCACTCTTGGCATGATTGGCACCGCCATCCACATCTGTCTGGCCGGTTACCTGATCTACTATGCAGTGACAACTTTCTCCGCAGCGGTCGGCTGATCAACCATGTCACCTCGCGATTCTTCACCTTCAGCGCGAATCCCCGGACAGAGTTCGACCGCCGAGTACCGCAAGCACACCGGGTCCGACCGCGATCTCATTCGCGCGCTTCACCAACTCGACGGGCGTTCCTACCCGTCCTATAAGTCGGTCCTAGGCTTATGGGATTTTGGCAGTTTTTCCCTCTCTATCGACCGCATCCAGGCCGATCCTTATGCTCCTCCCTCGAAGGTGCGCGCGATTTCGACGCCGCAGGAAATGGGGCTCCCTCAGGCCGCGATTGCTTCTTCCGAGGCGCGCCTGGCCTGCGCAGACTACCTCCTGCGCGCCTTTAATCGTTCGCTTCGCGAGAGGCGCCTGAATGACCTTCAGGTCATGTCCCCCAGCGTTGAGATCCTCGAGCGCAGCGCCTGCACGGTCAAACCCGACCGCGTCGAACTCCGCTTCGAGGTTCGTATGCCTGCGCGCGGTCGCACGATTTTGGGCCGCCGCGCCGCGCAGATTTTCGACCTCGACATTCCAGATGCTGTCCAAGACACTTTCGACTACCTCAGCGATATCCCCGAAGTTAAGCGCGAACGCCAGGACCTCCTGCATCACATCGAGGTCTACGAGGACTACTGCGCCCTCCAGTCCATCTTGAGCGAGCGCGGCTGGGTTTCCTTCGTCGCCAACGGCTCTATCCTTGCGCGCCGCAGCGGGGTCTCCCAATTCCCCCTCGCGGACGCTATTCCCTTTGCTTCCCCTTCCACTCTCGAGGCTGAGGTCGAGCTTCCCCACGCGGGCACCCTCCGCGGGATGGCTATTGAGCCGGGCGTTACGGTGATCGTGGGCGGCGGTTACCACGGCAAGTCCACGCTGCTGGGTGCGATCCAGCGCGGCGTCTATGCGCATATCCCAGGCGACGGCCGCGAGTATGTGGCCACTGCACCGAATGCGATGAAGGTCCGTGCAGCTGATGGCCGAGCAGTCACGGGAGTGGATGTTTCTCCCTTTATTACGCATCTGCCCGGAAACGCTGATACCTCGCGTTTCTCAACGGAAAACGCTTCGGGATCGACGTCTCAGGCTGCCTCCTTGGTCGAAGCAATTGAGCTGGGTTCCCCTCTGCTCTTGGTCGATGAGGACACGAGCGCAACGAACCTCATGATTCGCGATGGGCGTATGCGCGAGCTTGTCCAGGCAGAAAAGGAACCGATCACGCCTCTGGTTGATCGCATTTCCTCTCTTCACCGCGACCGTGGTGTTTCAACGATTTTGGTCATGGGAGGTTCTGGCGATTACCTCGATCAGGCTGATCGCGTGCTCATGATGGACCACTATCGATGCGTCGATGTCACCGATCGTGCGCGCGAGGTTGTCTCACGCCTGCCTCGTCCCCATGAGGATCTGCCCATGAGCGCCCCCAAGGAGCCTCGTTTCCCCCTTCGTTTGCGCGGACCCGAGCGTGCAAAGACAAAGGCTGCGGGCCTGTCCTCGATTACTTTGGATAAGGTTCACCTTGACCTGGGCGACGTGGAACAGATTGTTGACCCGGGACAGACCGAGGCGATTGCGTGGATGGTGCGTGGGCTGCTCTTCTCGTACGCGGATGGGAAGTTGGATATCAACCAGCTCCTTGCTCGCCTTGAGCGTGCGATCAATTCTGAGGGCTTGGACGTTGTTGCCAAGTTCGGTGCGCATTCTTTGCCAGGGCACCTTGCCCGCCCACGCCTCGTCGATGTCGCAGCAGCGGTGAATCGATTCAGAGGACTGCGGCTAGGGGATAGCGCGAACAGTTAGGCTGAAGCTCGGAGGAGGCAGCGCTAGGAACGAGGCCGTGGGAGCCGACGCCCCCGCACGCGCATAAACGCTGTGGCCTCGGGGTCGCCACCGGGGAAAATCAGGGGACACCCGGGGCATCCCCCCATAGTGGGGAGCACGCCGCAGCGCACAAGATAGAGAACATGAATACTTCTCCATCTTCAACACCGGTTGTTCGCCTCTCCCACGTGTCCAAAATCTACGGATCGGGCGACACCCAAGTCAGCGCACTCAAGAACGTCAGTGTCGATTTCTACTCGGGTGAATTCACCGCAATCATGGGTCCCTCAGGTTCAGGTAAGTCAACAATGATGCACATCCTGGCCGGCCTTGACTCGCTCACCTCAGGAACCGTATTCATTGAAAATACCGATATCACGGCGCTTAAAGACAGCCAGCTGACAAAGCTTCGACGCGATCGGATCGGCTTCGTTTTCCAGAGCTTCAACCTCATCCCCACCCTGGACGCGCAGGCAAACATCCTGCTCCCCCTCGAGCTCGCCGGACAGAAAGTCGACGAGGACTGGTTCAAACTCATCGTTTCCTCTCTGGGTTTGGAGCAACGCCTCACCCACAGGCCCTCCGAGCTCTCAGGCGGTCAGCAGCAGCGCGTCGCCGTTGCCCGCGCTCTCATGAGCCGCCCCGCAGTCATCGTCGCAGACGAACCGACCGGTAACCTCGATTCGCACTCCTCCAAGGAGGTCCTTGACCTTCTGCGCCGCGCGGTCAACGAACTCGACCAGTCCGTCATCATGGTGACCCACGACGTCCACGCGGCCTCCTATGCCGATCGCGTCCTGGTTGTCCGTGACGGCGCAATCGTTTCAGACCTTCGCGAGGCCAGCGAAGACGAACTCAACGCTGCGCTGAGGTGACACCCGTGAGTTCAACATCCACTCTGCTTCGAGCAAACCTACGCACCCACGGTCGCCGCTATTTCTCAACTGGCCTGGCCGTTGCAATTTCCACCGCCTTCATCATCGTGACCTTACTCTTCACGAACACGACGACCTCGGCCCTCACCCGAAGCATTCGCGAGGCCTACCGAGGCACGACAGCACTTGTCACCATCAATCTCTCCCGCGATAACGACGAGGAACCCACCCCCGAAAGCGTCACCCAGCAATTCGCCTCGGTGACCTCTCAGATCGAGAAGATTCCGGGAGTCACAGCCGTCGGCATCTCCACGCAATACCCCCTCATGGGCAAGGCTCACGACGAGCGAGAGGCCTTCTTCCTCTCTCCCCTCCTCCCCGATCCTTTCCTCTCGCTGAAGTACACGCAAGGGAAAGCCCCGGCCACGGCCTCGGAAATCGCGATCCCCTCCACTTCGGCGCAAGAACTGGGCCTCCAGGTCGGCGAAACCCTCACGCTCACCTCCCAAGGGACGGAAAGCGCACACGATTTCACGGTCAGCGGGATCTACGACTCGGGGTCAAATATCACAGCAACTTCGTATGTGACCACCGAGGGGTACACCTCGGCGGTTGGCATGGGACCGACCGGTCAGATCCGCGTGGCAACGAACCTTCCCGGGGACAAGTACGGGAACCCGAGTGCAGCCGAGCAAGATACCTGGGTGAAAACTCTCGAGTCGAATCTCAGCACCCTCAATGGAGTGAAGGTCCAGAGCGTGGCATCGGAAGTCGAGAAGGACCTCAAAGCGATTCAGGTATCGGGGGCTCTCCTCACCGCCATTGCCCTGATTTTCCCGGCGATCGCCATTCTTGTCGCGTCGGTTGTCGTGTCCTCAACGTTTAAAGTCATTCTTCAGCAACGCCGCCGCGAGTTGGCACTCCTGCGTGCACTCGGTGCGGACGTCAAGCAGGTGCGTTCACTTGTTCGTCGTGAAACCTACGCTATTGGCGCGATCTCGGCGTTTATCGGCGTGATCTTGGGAATACTGGTTGGCGGTTTCGGCCTGGGACACATGGTCGATGGAGAGAGTTTTCTTTCGATTGTCGCATCGCTCTCTATCCCCTACGCGATCGGCGTGTGGGCATTCGGAACCCTCCTCACCGTCTTCGTCGGACGCAAGCCAGCCCGCGAGGTCTCTCAAGTTCCGCCGATCGCTGCTCTTTCTCCCGTGAACGAGGCCGACGCCTCTTCTCGCGCGGCGCGCCGCCTCACCCTTGTCATCGGCCTCTTCCTGGCCGTTGTCGGTGGTGGATGCCTCCTTGCGGCTTTGAAGATCAGTAGCGCCACGCAGAAGTTCGCCCTGTCCTTCTGTATGTCCATGGCATGCCTCATCGGTATTCTGCTGATCTGCACGGTTATTGTTCCCACTCTCACCAAACTCTTTGGTCGCCTGTGGCCGGGAATGCTCGCTCGTATGGCACGCGAGAACGCTGTCCGTAACCCCGGACGCACCTCCGCAACCGGAACCTCAATCGTCATTGGCGTCACCCTGGTTGTCACCATGATGGTTGGCGCGTCTTCGATGCGAGATTCCCTCATTAACGAGGTCAATGAGCGCCGCCCCTTCGATCTTTCCGTCAGCACGATTACGGCCGGGGAACTCAGCAGTGATATTCAGGCGCGCGTTTCATCAACCGAGGGCGTTGCGGCAAGCATTCCCGCCCACTCGATCTACGGCACAGTAAACGTCGAGGGAGAGGCGAGCGCAGCTCATGCGCAGGGCGATGCTGACGAACAGAGTCAGATTTTCGGGGAGCCGGACTATTCGACGGTCGCCCACTCGAAAGTCGAGCAGATCGATGACTCAACTGTCTTGGTCGGGATGGAAGCCTGGAATGGCAAAGACGTCAAAGTGTGCTCGAGTGAGGGAAAATGCCTCACCCTGAAAGGCAAATACACCAAGAACTTCAATGGCACCTACGAAGTCAGCGAAGCAAATCTACTCACGCTCAATCCGAAAGCCCCCGTGACGGACATGATCGTCAAGCTGAAGGACGGTGTATCGGCAGCAAGCGTTCAGAAGGACCTCGCAAAAATCGATAGTTCCTTAATCGTCAACGGGTCAGCGCTTGAGCGCGAGATGTACTCCAAGATGATCGATCAGATGCTGCTCATCGTCGTTGGTCTCTTGGGAGTATCGGTTCTGGTCGCTCTTGTCGGTGTTGCCAACACTCTTTCTCTCTCCGTTGCCGAACGTACGCGGGAAAACGGGTTGCTCCGTGCTCTTGGCCTAACCAAGCGTCAAATGAAAACCATGCTCGCCTTGGAGGCAGTCTTTATTTCGGTAACCGGAGCCATCATCGGCTCCGCACTCGGAATCTTCTTCGGGGCCGTCGGGATCCTGGCACTCCCCTTGGAAGGACTCACCATCTTCATCACTATCCCGTGGATTCAAATCGCGGCAGTCATCGGGGTGGCGGTGCTTGCTTCCCTTGTTGCCTCGTGGCTGCCGGGACGTCGAGCGGCAAAAGTCAGTCCTTCGGCGGCTCTTGCAACCGAATAGGGGACACCGAATGAGATTTCGAGCGCGATAGTACAAATGGGTGTGGGGCCGAGCGGATTCCGCTCGGCCCCACACCCATAAGATCAGCGTTTATAGACCTAAGAAGACCTCCCACCTGGGAAGATCTGCGCGCGCACAGGCAACGCCCGCATCGTAGGCGTCCTCCAAGCGATCAACATTCATCTCCATCTTGTCGATACCCAGGTCTCCCGGAGTCACGATGAGTGCTCGCCCTTGTTCTTCCAATTGGAAAAGCTTGCGGCGAGCAGCGTTGTAGGCGACAGTGCGACGGGCCACGGCCTCGGCAATGGAAGGAAGACGCGGGAAGGCCAGGCGCAGCGCGGAGCACACACCCGGTTTCGTCGGGGTTTTGACGAAGTCGCGCGGACGAGTGAGGACGACGAAGAACTTGCGGTAGCCGTCGCGCATCGGCGCATCCAAGGGAATTCCGCCGTTGGGGCCAAGAGCGCCGTCAACGTAGGTGTCGCCGTCGATTGTGACCGTGGGCATGATGATGGGAAGAGTCGACGAGGCACGCACGCAGCGGCCAACTTCTTCCACCGTGCGCATATCGTCCTTCGTGAACCAGACTTCTTCGCCTCGGGTGGCGTTGAAGGCGCCGATCCGGACCTCAGCTGGGTTGGCAAGGAAGGTATCGAGGTCCAAGGGGGCATCGCCGTCAGGCTGGGCGATCTCGTCGTAGAGGTAATCGACGTTGAACATGCCGCGGCCTTCGATCCAGTGACGGAAGCCCCCAAATTCGGGGCTGTCAGCGACAGTAGTGAAGGTGTCGTGTGCACGCTTGGCATCTCGAGACACGTAGTTCACAGTGTTCGACGAACCCGCAGAAATCCCGGAAACATGCGGGAAATCAATTCCTTCTTCGATCAGAGTGGCGACAATCCCAGCGGTGAAGGCGCCGCGCATACCACCGCCCTCAAAAACCAGTGCGGTGTCATCAATGTGCTTCAGATTCGTCGATTTCACCTTTCGACTCTACGTCCGAGGCGGGACTCCTGCGAAGGGAAGACGGGGCTTTTATGGCGAAAATTACCCGGCTACTCCCGGACGTACGGAAGGGACGCGGCTGCGGGGGCGCGGCCTCGTCGGCGCTTACTTCGTTGAATTTCCGGTGAAAACGACGTAGTGATAGAAAACGAAACGGAATGCCGTTCCCAGAGCAAAGCCCACGACATAGGCGGAAATATTGTCTGCCAGCGGCGAAGTCAATCCCAGAATGTGGTGACTGAATAGCAGGCAGAATTGCGTGATTCCGATGCCGCAGAGGTTAGCGAAGAAGAAGAGGAAGGCCTCACGTCCGGCGTTTTCCTGGGTGCGCCCACGGTAGGTCCACACTCGGTTCATGATCCACGAGTAAATCGTCGCGACGCTGGCGGCCACGGCGTTGGCGGTGTTCGCGTGGCCCGCGAGGACGCCGAGGGGGCCGTGTTGGAGCAGGTTGAAGAGCCCCATGTCGATAACGAATGCGGTTGCGCCAACCAGACCAAATTGGAGGAATTCCTTGATCCATCCGCGCAGGGTTTCCGCGAGGCTTTGGGGGGCGGGTTTGGGCGCGCTTGTGGGGGTGGCCGGGCGTGAGGGTGCGCTTGCGGGGGTCTCCCCGTTTGCGGGGGCCGGCTGCTCGACGCTTGCCGAGGCCGTGGTGGGCGTCACTTGTTCTGTTTCCTGTGTGGGCACGGTAAAGATTTTAACGTTTATTTCGTCGAGCGTTTGGGAAGGCTCAGCTCAAGTGCGCTCCAGATGACGGCGTGCTCCCTTAGAGTATGAACATGACTGAAGAGACCGCTCCTGTTGCCCCGCAGCGTTTTGGGACGCGCGTGCGTTCCATTCACGGGGACCATTTTGATGATCCATGGGATTGGTTGCGTCAGCGTGACAACCCGGATGTCATTGCCCATGTCCATGCGGAAAATCAATGGGCGGAACAGGTCTGCAAACCGGCTCAAGAGCTGGCTGAGAACCTCGTTTCGGAGTTTGATTCTTTCACCGCGCCGGTTGTGTATTCAGCTCCCCAGCGCGTTGGGGACTGGTGGTATTTCCAACGCCAGTATCACGAAGACTCCTACGCAAAGCACTACCGCGTGTCGGCCTCCCACTACCCGGACACTCCGGTGCTGGCAGATAGCGAAACTTTGGAAGGCGAGCAGCTTCTTCTCGACGAAAACCTGTGTGCCCAAGGTGAAGAGTTCTTCAAGGTCGGGGAATTGGTGCCAACCGCGGATGGGCGTTTGATCGCGTGGTCTCAAGATACCGAAGGCGACGAACGCTGGACGTGGATCATTCAAGACGCGTCCAGCGGCGACATCGTTGACCAGGTCGTGACTGACGCGGGCTATGGTTTTGCGTGGGCCGCGGATTCTCAGTCCTTCATCTACACGCGAGTCGATGACGCGTGGAGGCAATTCCAACTGATGCATCACCGCGTGGGCGCGGATGTCGAAGAGGATTCCCTGCTGTTAGAAGAGCCGGACGAGGCCTTCGATCTGTGGTTTTCCGCATCGAACGACCCGTGGCACGTCGTTGTTCATTCGACCTCAACGACCAGTGGTGGTGCATGGCTGTGGGATCCTTATGCTCCCAGCGTTCCTCCGCAGCCCATTGTCGCTAAACGCGATGATGTCCAGGTCAATGTTGAGCCCGCAGGCGATCATCTGCTTGTCATCCACACAGCACTTTCACGCGAAGGAAGCTTGGCATGTATTCCTTTGCCTCAAGAGGGTGCCGCTGATTCGGTCGTGGACCCCGATCGCTGGGTAACGCTCTACACCGCCCGTGACGGTGAGCGCCTGAGCGATCTCGAGGCATATCGCGATTTCTTCACGCTGTCCTACAGGCGTGACGCGCTCCCCCAAGCACGCTACTATCGGCGCGCACGCCCCCTCGAAGTTGCCGACGGAAAGCCCGTTCCGGCCTCGGATTGCAGTGATCTGTGGACGCTCGGGGAAGAACTCAACAAAGAAGGTACGATCCGTAGCCTCTATCCCCTCAGTTCTGGGCGATTTGAAGACTGCCTTGTTCGAGTGGGATACCAGAGCGTCCTGACCTCGCCGACCGTTGAAGAACTCGATCTGCGAACTGGGAAGTCGCGGATCCTCAAGGTCACTCAGGTTCCCAACTGGGATCCTTCTGATTTCACGGAAGAGCGAGTGTGGGTGTGTGCCCGGGATGGACACACACAGATTCCCGTGACCTTAGTTCACCGCCGCGATGCCCAGCCCGACGGTACTCACGCGGGGTGGATCCACGGCTACGGTTCCTACGAGGTTTCCTTCGACCCCGAGTTCGACATCTTGCGTCTTCCTGCCCTTAAACGAGGCGTTGTTCACGCGATCGCACATATTCGCGGTGGTGGCGAAATGGGACGCTCATGGTACGAAGACGGTAAGAAACTGGTGAAAACACACACCTTCACCGATTTCTTGGACGTTGCGAACTATCTGGTCGATTCCAGATGGGTTCACCCCAAGCGTTTGATCGCCGAAGGTCGCAGCGCGGGCGGTCTTCTCATGGGTGCGGTCACAAACGCACAACCCGATCGTTTTGCTGCAGTGATCGCAGGGGTACCTTTCGTTGACGCACTAACAACCATCTTGGATCCCTCACTCCCCCTGACCGTGGGCGAGTGGGAAGAGTGGGGTAACCCCATTGAAGATCCTGAAATTTACGCGCTCATGCGTTCCTACACCCCCTACGAAAATGTCCGCGAAGGCGTGCGTTACCCCGCGATCATGGCGACCACCTCGATCAATGACACGCGAGTCTTCTACGTTGAACCCCACAAATGGGTCCAGCGTCTTCGACAGGCCACCGCGCAGGTTCCCGATCAGCCTCCTATTGTGATCCGTACCGAAATGGTTGCCGGGCACGCGGGAGCTTCTGGGCGCAGGGGGCGTTGGCAGGCCAGGGCTCAAGAATTTGCCTTCGCCCTTCATCAGGTCGGAATCACCAAGTAGAGGAACTTCCTATGACGATTACAGCCGCAGTGGATGGTTCTTCTCTGGGTAATCCGGGGCCTGCTGGATGGGCATGGGTAGTCTCAGAGGATTGTTGGGATGCGGGCGGGTGGCCCAGCGGTACCAACAATCTGGGCGAATTGAATGCTGTCCTCGAACTCCTCAAGGCCACTGCTCAGGCCGGTCTTGCCGACGAAGAACTCCACATCCTTGCGGACTCTCAGTACGCGATCAATGTGATCTCCAAGTGGTCACCGGGGTGGAAGAAACGCGGGTGGGTGAAGGCCGATAAGAAACCCATTAAAAACCTGGAGCTTATTCAAGAGATCGACCGCGCCATGCAGGGGCGCATCGTGACCTTCGAGTGGGTGAAGGGCCATGCGGGGCACCCGCTCAACGAGCGCGCCGATGACGCCGCGCGCTCGTGTGCGGAAGCCTATCGCGATGGCCGCGATATCCCCACGGGCCCGGGCTTTGCTTCGACTGAAAGTGCCGAATCCGGTGCTGGGGTATCCGCTGGAACCCTAGAAGTGTCGAGTGCGGCCAGTACTGCGGGAAGCGCGGCGGAATTGGGGACCATTACGCGCAAGGCTGATGCGGCCTCGGCAGGCGGGGAAATTCCGGAAAGCACGACGGGGACGGAAGCTCCGGAAGTACTGCTTGAGCGCCAATTCCTTGACGCGTGGCTTCAGGCAGATTCCCGCACGCTTAAAGCGCTCGAAGCACCCGGGTGCATTCGGATCTGGCACAACGGGTCTCTTACGCAGGGTTTGGACGGACGCGCACCCGAGCACGCGGAGGCCTCGAATTTCCAGGTGATCCCGGTGAATAAACTGACTGAAGACAACTCTGTTCTGAACGATTCTGCGGCAATAGCCGGTTCCGGAGAACAAACATCACTGCCCAACCACACCAGTTCAGACACTGTTTCACATGCAACACCAAGTACCACCTGGGTCGTGACCTATGTTTTAACGTGGACAGGCGGAAAACTACGC
>ERZ772932.1258-NODE-1258-length-12206-cov-16.331495_pt1 | contig 12206 bp, 9 predicted proteins | sample MGYA00511684_ERZ772932 | MGnify/ENA primary metagenome ERZ772932 (study PRJEB29015, sample SAMEA2738078) | human oral metagenome | biome: human oral; feature: human-associated habitat; material: saliva | place: China | collected 2210 ...
AGGAAATATATAAGGAGGCTGGAGAAGAATTCAATATCTCAAGCCCAAAACAAGTCGGTGAAATCCTCTTTGGCAAGTTGCAAATTATGGATAAGCCTAAGAAGACAAAGACAGGACAGTATGTTACAAGTGAAGAGGTGCTGCAGAGCCTTGAAAGCAAGAGTCCTATCGTACGTAACATCCTCAATTACAGAGGTATGAAGAAGCTTCTTAGCACTTATATAGATGCCCTTCCAAAGCTGATTAATCCACGTACTGGACATATCCATACATCGTTTAATCAGGCTCTTACAGCCACTGGGCGACTCTCTTCGAGTGATCCTAACCTGCAGAATATTCCTGTACGTACGGATGATGGTAAGGAGATACGTAAGTGTTTCATTCCAGAAGAAGGCTGTCTATTCTTTTCAGCCGATTATAGTCAGATAGAGTTGCGTATTATGGCACATCTTTCAGAAGACGAGAACATGATGGAGGCTTTCCGTGAGGGTCATGATATCCACCGTGCAACAGCTGCAAAGATATGGCATGTAGATATAGATAAGGTGACTGATGCACAGCGAAAGAAGGCTAAACAAGCCAACTTCGGTATTATATATGGTATTACGACCTATGGACTTGCCCAGCGTATGGACATTCCAAATGGTGAAGCTAAAGAGCTGATAGAAGGCTATTTCCGCACATTCCCAAAGGTACAAGCTTATATGGAACATGCAAAAGAAGTGGCAAGAGCCAAGGGTTATGCTGAAACACTCTTCCATCGTCGTCGTTATCTCGCTGATATCAACAGCCGTAATGCCACTGTACGTGGTTTTGCCGAGCGTAACGCCATCAATGCTCCAATACAAGGAACAGAGGCAGATATCATCAAGGTGGCAATGGTTCGTATCTGGGAACGCTTTAAGAAAGAAGGTATTCGCTCAAAGATGATTCTCCAAGTGCATGATGAACTTAACTTCTCCGTCTTCCCTGAAGAGCGTGAACAGGTGGAACGCATTGTTATCGAGGAGATGCAGAACGCTTATCCACTGAATGTCCCATTGATAGCTGATGCTGGATGGGGCAAGAACTGGTTGGAAGCACATTAAAAAAAAAGAAGCCTCCCCCAACCCCTCCGAAGGGAGGGGAGTGCAGATAAAAGAGGGATGAGGATAGATAGAGAATCTATTGATGATTATTTTATAGACTATAATTTAACATTAAGAAGAAGCCTCCCCCTACCCCTCCGAAGGGAGGGGAGTGCAAATAAAAAGAGGGATGAGGATAGATGGAAAGTTTATTAATCATCATTTTATAGACTATAATTTAATATTAAAAAGAAGCCTCCCCCTGCCCCTCCGAAGGGAGGGGAGTGCAAATAAAAAGAGGGATGAGGATAGATAGAAAATCTATTGATGATTGTTTTATAGACTATAATTCAATAGTAAATAGACTATAATTAGACAACAAGTGCGGAAATGAGGGTAAACTTCGACCTTATAAAGCGTAAATAAAGAGGCTAATAACGGCAAATAAAAGTCGAAGAGATGAATTGCAAAGTTAGTAAAAAGTATGAGTAAATAACTACCCTACCCTTCTGAGCGAATTATTTACATGAAGAAAAAGAATTATTTTCATGAAAAGAAATATTTATTTTCACGACAAGAAATATTTATTTTCATGAAAATAATTTAGCAAGAAGGCTAAAAGTAGAAGTCAAAAGAGGGTGAAAGAATCCATCATCTATCATGCAGAGAATACTGAAAAAGGGCTTTTCAACACCTTAGAAGCAGTGTTAAAATATAGAAAAAGGCTATCCATTTAGCTTTTTTGGCGTAATTTTGCAATTTAATCAACCAGAGAAATTTGAATGAGTCTTACTAAGATAGTAAACAAATTATACTTCCAGCCGCGCCGTAGAGAGCTTGAACGCTACGTCACGGATGGAGAGGCTATCCAGCGGGAAGTCATGCAATACCTCGTTGAGCGGGCAAAAGACACCGAATACGGTCGTAAACACCTGTTCTCAACGATTAAGTCATACGAGGACTTTGTACAGAATATTCCAGTCAATACATACGAAGAACTGAAGAGTGACATCGACCGTATGCGCCACGGAGAACGTAATATTCTATGGCCAGGACAGGTTAGATGGTATGCCAAGTCATCAGGTACAACCAACGATAAGAGTAAGTTTATTCCTGTTTCTCACGAGGGATTACAGACAATTCATTATCAAGGTGGTAAGGATGTTATCGCTTACTACCTTAGCAATCATCCAGAAAGTAGACTCTTCAGCGGTAAGGGTCTCATCTTAGGTGGTAGTCATTCTCCAAATTATAATCTGTATAATTCGCTTGTTGGTGACCTCAGTGCCATCCTCATAGAGAATATTAATCCACTCGTAAATCTATGTCGCGTACCTAAGAAAAGTACTGCCCTACTGAGCGACTTTGAGGTAAAACGCGACCGAATTGCACACGAAACACTGAACCAAAATATCACTAATATATCAGGCGTTCCATCGTGGATGCTATCTGTATTGGTGCGTGTGATGGAGCTGAGTGGTAAGAAACATATAGAGGAGGTATGGCCTAATTTAGAGGTATTCTTCCATGGTGGTATTGCTTTCACGCCCTATCGTGAGCAGTATGAACAGCTCATTACCAAGCAGGGCATGAACTATATGGAGACTTACAACGCTTCTGAGGGCTTCTTTGGAATACAAGACGACCCGACAGACAGCAGTATGTCACTCATGCTCGACTATGGTGTCTTCTACGAATTCCTACCTATGGACGAGTTTGAGAGCGAACATCCAAACATCGTTCCATTGTCAGGTGTAGAGATCGGTCGCAACTATGCGATGCTTATCAGTACTGCCTGCGGCCTCTGGAGATATGAGATTGGCGACACAGTACAATTCACTTCAACTAATCCTTATAAGTTTGTTATCACTGGTAGAACCAAGTATTTCATCAATGCCTTTGGTGAAGAACTTATCATGGACAATGCTGAGAAGGGACTTGAAGCAGCCTGCAAGGCTACTGGAGCACAGATATCAGATTATACCGCAGCCCCAATGTATATGGATGCGAAGGCTAAATGCCGTCATCAGTGGCTCATTGAGTTTGTAAAAGACCCATCTTCACTTGAGGAGTTTGCTAAGGTTCTCGATGATAAACTACAGGAAGTCAACTCTGATTATGAGGCAAAACGTTTCCATAACATTACCCTTCAGCCACTTGAGATTATTGTTGCACGCAAAGACCTCTTCAATGACTGGCTCAAGATAAAGGGTAAACTCGGTGGTCAACACAAGATTCCACGACTTTCAAACAGCCGTAACAACTTAGAAGAATTGCTGAGTATGAACCAGTAAGGACGGAAGACGGTAAAAGAATAAACCACCTTTAAAGGATAAAAAAGTAAAAGGGTAAAAAAGTAAAACAGCGATATGAAGAAGATAAGACAAAGATATTGCCAAGGAATAATGGGTGGAAAGGATGGCTTTTCAGCTAAGGTCAGCCATTGCCTTTCGGTGTTTTACCAACAACGTGCTTTACCATTCTACCTTTTTACCCTCTTAGTTATTGTTCTTTCTTCTTGTGCCAAGATGGGACAACCTGACGGTGGATGGTACGATGAGACGCCACCAAGAGTGTTAGGTGCCTCCCCTACTGAACGAGCAACCGACGTAAACAGTAAGAAGGTGAATATCTATTTCAACGAGTTCATCAAGTTGGAGAACGCATCAGAGAAGGTTGTGGTCTCTCCCCCACAGATTGAAGCTCCTGAAATTAAGGCTACTGGTAAACGTATCACAGTAAGTTTACAAGACAAGTTGCAGCCTAACACCACCTATACCATCGACTTCTCTGACGCTATCACAGATAACAACGAGGGTAACCCATTAGGAAACTACACCTATAGTTTCTCTACTGGCGACCATATCGATACACTCGAAGTGGCTGGTTATGTGTTAGAAGCTGAGAATTTAGAGCCTGTAAAGGGTATTCTCGTAGGTCTTTACAGCAATCAGAACGATACAGCTTTCCAGAAACAACCAATGCTTCGTGTCTCACGTACCGACGGTCGTGGTCATTTCAGCATACGAGGTGTTGCCAAGGGTGACTATCGTATCTATGCACTACAGGACATGGACGGCAACTATATGTACAATCAGAAGAGCGAGAAGTTGGCTTTCACGCCCGAAGTCATCATGCCATCATGGAAGCCAGACATACGACAAGACACGCTATGGATTGACTCCTTGCACATCAAGGATATCAAACAGGTGCCTTACACCCACTTCCTTCCAGACGATGTGGTGCTGAATTCCTTTACACCTACACAAACAGACCGCTACTTCCTCAAGTCTGAACGCAAGGAACCAAACCACTTTACGCTCTTTTTCAGCTATGGTGACTCCGACCTTCCACAGATAACAGGACTCAATTTTAACGATAAAGATGCGTTTATAACAGAGCCAAGTCTGAACCAAGATACGATTATCTACTGGCTGCGTGATACTGCCCTCGTCAACCAAGACACACTGCGAATGCAGATGCTTTATAACATGACGGACAGTGCAGGTAAGCTTGTCCCTAAGACTGATACGCTGGAAATACTCTCAAAGGTGCCTTACGCGAAGCGTTTAAAGCGCCAGCAGGAGGAATACGACAAATGGGTTAAGAAGCAAGAGAAGGCAAAAGAACGTGGAAAAGCGTTTGAAACGACAATGCCTGTCACACCTTTGGAGGTCAGATATAATGTTCCTTCGCAAATGGACCCTGACCAAAACCCAACATTCGAACTCCCCACCCCAATTGCAAAGACGGATACGTCCAAGATACATCTTTACGAAAAGATAGACTCCTTATGGTATCGAGCGAAGTATAATTTCGGTGCTGAACCTGGAAAACCGCGCTCTTTGAAGTTGGTAAGTGCATGGGACCCAGGACATGAATACAGTGTTGAGGTTGATTCTGCAGCCTTTACAGACATCTATGGTAAGGTTTCTGCAAAGTATAAGCAGGGCGTTCGTATCCCATCAATGGACGAGTATGGTACGCTAATAATGACCTTACAGAACATGGAAGGTAAGAACTGCTTGTTGCAGTTGCTTAATGAAAGCGACAAACCAGTGAAAGAGGTGTATGCAAAGAACAACCAAGCAACCTTCCATTACATCAAGCCGGGCAACTACTATCTACGCCTTATCGTCGATGATAACGACAACGGAAAATGGGATACGGGTGATTATGCAACCCAACGACAGCCCGAAGCCGTTTATTATTACCCAAAGGCTATCGAGTGTAAGGCTAAACGTGATGTACAGGGAACGTGGAATCCACGTCTACTCCCACTCTACAAGCAGAAGCCTGCAGCTATAACAAAGCAGAAGGCTGATGCGCAACGAAAGATAAAGAGACGCAATGCCGAACGCGCTCGCAGTCTTGACATCTCACTACCTGACGAGCTTCTCAACCTTGGTAAGTAGAAACGAAAAAAGTAAAACGCAAGGCGTATAGCCTTAGAAAAGACTATCAATACGATAAACGCCCTCGTCTATCCCCTACCATATTAAGGATTAGGATTGACGAGGGCGTTTTCGTTACCTCAATTTATTATTATCCGATATAACAAACCTCCCTATATACTCTTCATTCGTACCTTATTTTGTCCTAAGATAATGATAACTATAAACCACATTTACCATCTTTTGTTCATCTGTTATTGATAACTACACATTATGCGGAGGCTTAGCACCAATCGTGTGGAGGCTTCGCACAATATGTGCGGAGGCTTAACACCAATGGTGCGGGAATATGAGTGGAATACAAAAGATGATTGAAAAGGGTCTTACTTGTTGACAAAAAAGGGTTGTAAAGATACTATCATATGATTCTACAAAACATTCTTTTCATACTCGAAAGTAAGATTGAGAACCTTCGGAAATGGTGGTTATAAATGTTACCAAAGGATTATACCTAATAAAACAGAAGATAAACACAATTCAAAAGGATGGGAAATAGACAAAAGAAGAGGACTTGTAAAGATAGAAGATGAAAGGAAAAAGCTACATGAAAACAATGTTTTTTCTGCAAAAAGAACTATCTTTGTAGGAAATTACATGAACTATGGATAAAGAAAAGAATCTTCATTTGATTTCTGTAATCATACCTGTTTATAACGCAGAAGACACACTTCGTGCATGTGTACAAAGTGTTTTAAAACAATCTTATCCAGAGTTTGAGTTGATTTTAGTGGACGATGGTAGCCCTGACAAAAGTGGCGTTATCTGCGATGAATACACCAGTCACGCTAACGTTACCATCATTCACCAACAGAACAAAGGTCGGACAGCCGCCAGATACGAGGGTGTAAAGATAGCAAAAGGCGAGTGGATAACTTTCGTTGACGCTGATGACGAACTGGAACCTTATGCACTTTCACGTTTTTCAGAACGTATTGACAACGAAACAGATATTATCTTTGGTAACGGACAGTCTCTCCCTATTCAAGAAAGCGAGACTATAGATATTCATACTTTCCGACATCTTACGGTGCTCGCAGAAGGTACGATTGGCGTTCCTTGGGGTAGTCTGTTCAGAAAGGAATTACTCACCCCATCTGTTTTCGACCTACCCAAGGAGTTAGAGATGGACGAAGACTATATTTATTGGCTGCGGATGATTTTCCATACAGAACGACCTGTTGCTATCATTAAGGAAAACCTCTACCGTAAAGGGGCTGAACATACGAGCCATAACTACTATTGGACAGCTGCTTATTGCCATCTACTCAACAGCTTACGTATGAAAGCTATACCAATCGAACTACAAGAAGAGTTTCTTACAGATACCATTACGGACCGAATAGCCAATCTCTTGGCAGTTTCTTTGTGTGAGCCTCGTAAGAAATGGGTTCAACATCCGTTTTATACTGGACTTCAAGCAGATATGAAAAAAGAAGGTATTACCTTCACAACCAAACAGAAACTTTTTCTATTCCTATTTAATCGTAGGTTCCGCCGATTGTACACCCAGTTCTCAAAACAGATACATAGGGGAGGATAAAGGGTAGGAGAGTATCCCATATAAAGATTTGTCATTTCCAATATAAGACAACATCGGCAGCTTTCTGCTATGAGATTTTAAACCCAGAAATCATTGCCAAGCATCGTCCCAATCGGCTGTTACGATAGCTGTAAAGCAGCTTATAGATGAAGAAAAGACCATAAACACCTGTTAGAATTGCAAGAAACATATAAAAAACAGTACTGAAATGGGTAAAGCGCATCAGTATTTGAATACTTAATGCCTGAAAGATTCCATGATAAAGATAGATAGTATAAGAAGCAGGGGAGAAGTGATTGAAGAAATGAAGTCCATATTCTACGTATAAGCGTGCCAAAGCAACTGACATAAGAATACCATCCATTGCAAATAATAAATCCATGAGAGGGCTTTTATTTACGTGTAGAGCAATGATTGATACCGCTAACGTAAATAGTTATAACCTCATACAAGGTAAAGAAAGGGATTAATGACACTTTCCGAGCATAAATGGTAAGTAGCGATAGACGATTGCTACAATACCGCTTGCCACTATACAGACTAAAGCATAGGCTATCAGTACACTATAGTAAGCCCCATGATAGTCTAACCCCACCTTCTCAAGTGCTAAAGATAAGCAAAGAGGAACACCTCCACAGACGAAATAATAAACAATACTATGCGCTCCAACCCATTCTAACAGCTTAAACCTTGGCAACTGCTTACAAATATTTACAAGTAAAAATATGCTCGTCAACATATCAAGAAAGAATAGGAAATAAGAGTCTATACCCATTGGGTATATCATCGTATGCATCCCTTTGTACGTTGCATAACCTTTTATTACTATAAGAAATATAAAGAGGAATGATGTGTATAATGGTGTGTTGATACGGTTGAAAACTTCTTTTCGACATTGATAAAACCATCCGATATAAAGGAAAAGGACTGCCTGCAGGGCATTGTTGATACACCATGGATAATCAGTGGATTGCTTCGTTAAAAGTACTGAACCAACTAAAGCACAAAAGGAGAGAAGGAATAAGGGAATAACTTTTCCGCGAGTTATCCACAAAAAAAGGCTAAAAACAATTTCAGATACTATCAAGGTAGCTATAAACCAAGAGGCTCGACCTGTCAAGATAGGTAATAATAAACTCTCCCAGTCTATACTCCACCCATGTACAAAGGCTTTCGGAAGTGCCAAAACAGCAGTAAAAAGGAGGTAAGGAAGAAGTAGACTGTGCCCTATCGAAGTCAGCTTATGCTTCAAAGAAAAGCCTTGCTGTTTGTACATTAGGTATCCTGACAGAAAGAAAAAGACGATTAGAACATTCGAAACATACCAATCATAAGGAATAAGATTACCTCCTGTATAATAGATTTCAGTATGATCCAGTAATATAGATAACATACAGAAACCTCGTAGCATATCTATCCAATGTTCCCTCTCTTTCATCATGTACCCTATTGATAATACATCATTTAAGTTGTTTATTATAGTAAAATCATTAATATTCCTGGTCTATCTCACAATTGCCACCTTACAAACAACACCATTATTGCCGTCTTCATCAGCACTTTCAACCATGTAAACACCCGATGCTACGGGTTTACCAGACTTGTCTTTGCCATCCCAAATAAAGCTACCACCATTGCTAATACCCGCTGCAACGAGTACACCATTTGTAGTAACAATCTTCACATCTGCATTCTGCGACAAACCAACAATCGTGATTGGACCTGTATAACCGGGTTTTACCGGGTTAGGATAGGCGTATGTAGTCTCATCATTAGGTGAGTCTACAGCCTTTGTAGCATCACTCATATAGGAACAGAGACCATTATCAGTAGCAAAGAACACCTCTCCAGTGGCATCATTGATTGAAATAGACTGAATATTATTAGACAGCAGATGACTATTTGTAGTCGTAAAATGCTGCAACTGTGTCATATTATCTGCACTAATGAGGTAGACACCAGTACCTTTCGTACCAAACCACTTACGCCCTCCGCCATCAACCGATATTGCAGTAATATCAAGACCAGCGAGAAGATAGTCTGCAAGATTGGTTCCATCGTTACGCGGAACCTTAACTTGTACAAAGCGATAGTTATCCTGTTCGTTCATTTGAGATCGCTGAAGAAGCATCGGACCAGCCGTTGTTCCCACCCAAATATTATGGTCTAAGTCCTCTGCCCAGCAGTGAACAGCTGTAATATCTACATTAGAACCATCCTCATTCACAAAGCGAGTATAGGCTTTGAGCTTATCATTCTTAGGGTCATAAGAGAATAGTCCCGGCTGTATCCAGTAATCATTGCAAAACCAAAGGAGATTACGACTGTCCAAACGCATCTGTGATAAGCCTGAGAGTCCTACACCATCTTTCATCAGTTCAGGCTTACTGAAGGATGTCATCTGCCCATCTTTCGACACACGAATTAGGTTTTCTTTCTTTGTTTGGTTATTGAGTACCCATAGATTACCCTCTCTATCGTAAGCCAATCCGTAGACAAGTACATAATCATTACCCAGTTCTCTGCCTCTGTCTATGGCTCCTTGAAGGATACTATTATCCTTGTTATAGAAGGCTACCATCTTACCAGACATGAACTCATAGAGGCCTGTTCGCGCTCCTACATACACATGATTGCTATTGCGAGGGTCTATTGCTACCGCCTTTGTTCCTATATAAGGATAACCTGTACGAGTAGAAAGATTGTCTTCAAAGAAGTCCCAATCATCACCCTGTAACACCTGTACAATACCCGGATTCTCCCAGTTATTAACGGTCGGATTGTAGATACCTCCGGTACCATAAAGACGGTTATTAAGGAAGGTAGTCCATACAAAGGTGTTGCGCTTTGGACCGCCAGGATTAAGTGTTTTAGCCTGTGCCAATAGTGCTGCATCAGCTATTCTTGGACGCTCTACATAAGTTCCTACGTTCGTCCAGTTATTTCTATCGAGGAGATTAGCAGACAAGGCAGCACGATATAGTCCGTTACTTTGGCTCGCAGCATAGATATAACCACCCTCAATATAGCTGTAATTAACAGGGAAAGAGAGGTTGTAACTGTCGCTTATCTCTGCTTTAGCAACATTGAGTTTGACAAGTCCAAAACCCGTAGAGAGGTAACAATAGACGCCAGACATATCAATACCATTGACGGTTTTGTCTGCCATTGTTGTCTTTAGATAGTAATCTGGCACATTTGTTACATTACCTCTATCGTCTAATAGGTCGATATTATTATTCGAATAGATAATAACCAACCGACGAGCTGTCTTATTCCAAGCTATGAAACGGATATCCGTATCGCTCAAACCATTGACTTTATCGTAGGTCTTTATACTCTGATCGTTCTTGTTATAAGTATAAAGGCTATTGGAAGCAAGCACATACAACTTGTTACTTCCTTCTTCAACCCACTGTACATCACTGTAAGCAAGATAATTTTTCCATGTTCCTACACCACCAGCAAGGGCATTACAGTAAGCTAACAAGATGAAAGCCACAACTAAAAGATATCGTTTTATTGTCATAGAGTATTCTTTTCGTGATGAATATAATACATCAGTTTGTATACATTAAACAAAAAAATACTGGGATTATTGCCTTGAAGATGTTTCTTTATGCGTTGTCCTACAAGGAAATAAGCTGCATTAACCAGCTTTTGTAAGTGCAGTTTCTTTATTTTCTCAGCAGTTTCAAGCAGTTGGGAATAACCTTTCAGTTGGTTACGGAAGGTATATAGTGTGCGAAGAGACTGTTCTGTTTTATCCAAGAACTCACTGTTTGATTCAAAAAAATCAAGTGTTATGGGGTTATCAATATGCGTGATTGCTATATGATCCATGGCAAGTGACTTACCGAAGAGTACATCTTCATAGCCGTATTGGACAAAATTCTCATCAAAAGAATGTTCCATCATGATGTCTTTATGTGCTAAGAAGTTTGTCGTACGAAAGTGTTTTGTTGCATGACACTGCCTGTCTTGCAGTGTATTCTTCTGTTCATACGCCTTTTCATAGCGGTATCTGAGATTATTTTTCCATATGTCTGGATCCCCTCCTATCCTTATTCCGCCTACAACAACATTGCTTTTTGTCTGCAGATAACGACGAATAAAGTGCGGATTGTCTAATGTTAGGTCTCCATCTATGAAGAGAAGCCACTCTCCTCGTGCTTGCGAAATGAGGAAATTACGGATAGCTGAACGTCCAACGTTCTGCTTTCTTGTTATATAACGGACACCTTCCAACCTCTCTATACGTAAGTTATGCTCTACATAGCTTGTTACAGAAGAGCCATCATCAGCTACAATAATCTCAAATTCAGTACCACTTTCCACGCACTGACGCTGTAACTCTGTCACCAAAGCTCTACAATGGCAGTTATAAACAGGGAGAAGAATAGACAACATAGCAGATATTAAATAGTTATATTCTTATGTCAAACAGGCAACGCATACGCTAATTGGCTTCGAATCGGAGCTTATCAAGCTAATAAGAGCAGCCCTTTTCATTCGTTATTATCAGCCAATAGGCAGAACAAAGGAGCTGTCTTCCACAAATTATTTTCATGAAAAGAAATTCTTTTTGTCGTGAAAAAAAATATTTTTCTTCATGAAAAGAAATATTTATTTTCATGAAAATAATTCGGAAAAGGGTATTTATCGAAGTCTAAAAGGAGGCTTTAACGGTTTTACTTTGTTAGCTCTTTCCCTCTTAAAAAGCCCCTTTAGCCTTTTTACTCTTTTATCCTTTCAGCCTTCCTAAGTATTCCGCCAACTTCTTTACAGCCCTTGCACGATGGGAAATCTGGTTCTTTATCTCCTCACCTAACTCTGCAAAGCTCTTATCATAACCCTCTGGAATGAAGATAGGATCATACCCGAAGCCCTCCTTACCATGCTTCTCGGTAGCGATTCTGCCCTCTACCTTACCCTCAAACTGATGTTCTACACCATCAATGATAAGCGAGATAATAGTGCGGAAACACGCCTTACGATTGTCCTTCCCTTCTAAGTTTGCCAATAGCTTACGCATATTTGCCTCGCTATCGTGGTCGGTTCCCTCTGCATAACGAGCTGAATGCACGCCGGGTTCACCACCGAGTGCCTCCACCTCAAGTCCTGTATCGTCAGCAAAACAGTTCT
>ERZ772932.1262-NODE-1262-length-12178-cov-15.625423_pt1 | contig 12178 bp, 9 predicted proteins | sample MGYA00511684_ERZ772932 | MGnify/ENA primary metagenome ERZ772932 (study PRJEB29015, sample SAMEA2738078) | human oral metagenome | biome: human oral; feature: human-associated habitat; material: saliva | place: China | collected 2210 ...
AAGCTACACCCAAACAGAATCATTAATATGACTATTAATAAGATTCCTGTGCAGCAGTCTGTTGTCACAAATATAGTTAATTTCATTTTTCTTTATATAGCAGTGCTCTTTGTAGGAACACTACTTGTTGCCGTGGATGGTAAAGATCTTGTCACAAGCTTTACCGCAGTTCTCACTTGCCTAGGCAATGTGGGCCCTGGCTTTAATGGTGTTGGACCAACTATGAATTTCAGCGGTTTTTCGGACTACGCGACCTTTGTGTTGTCCGTTTTGATGATTGCTGGAAGGCTAGAGCTATTTACTTTGCTCGTCCTATTTTCGCCAAGATACTGGGACAGCAATAGGGTGTAAGGAGGTAGGAATTGTCATTTAATTATAAATTGATATTTAGAACAATCTCTACACTTCTATTGCTAGAGAGCGCGACCATGGTGCCATCGTTTCTTTGTGCAGCGATGGACCACGACCTTATGTCGCTTAAAGCCATGACTCTTTCGATAGGAATACTTGCTCTTCTTGGAGTTTTAGGTTTATTCCTAACAAAGAAGCAGACAGGCAAGGTAATAAAATCAAGAGAAAGCTACTTCGCAGTACTAGTGTGCTGGCTTACTGTAATCATAGGAGGAATTTTACCGTACATTTTTGCAGGACAGGGCTTTACTGTAGTAGATGCGATATTTGAATCAGTTGCATCTTGGACAACTAGTAGCTCATGGGTAATAGACCCTAATCTTATGCCTAGAGGAATTTTGCTTTGGAAGGCTACCTCAAGCTGGCTTGGCGGAATGGGAGTAATACTTCTTGCCATCATTGTTATGTCGTCGCTAGGTGCAAGTGGTAGGAAGCTTGCAGCAGCTGAACTTCCGGGTCCTGAACTTATGCAGGGAAGCGCAAGAATCATGGAAACAGCATATCTTTGCTATGGTATCTATGCCGGAATCTCGGTGCTTGAGCTAGCGTTTCTTATGCTCGGCAAGGTACCTTTCTTTGAGGCCTTAGTTAACACAATGACATCGATATGCACGGCTGGTATCTTAGACTATCACGGCACTGTCGATATGTACTTTACACCTTATGTGAAGATGGTCATTGCAATATTTTCTATAGTTTCGTCGCTTAACTTCCTTGTATATATCAATATATATCAGGGTAGAATTAAACATCTCATCAAAGATGTAGAGAGCAGGGCTTTTCTCATAATAATTGCAGTAGCAACTTTACTTACTGCTGGAGGACTCTTTATTTCGGGAACAAGTACAGGTATCAAGGAATCGCTTTTAAACGCTTTCTACGGCGTAGTTTCATTTGCATGCACAAGTGGTTTCCTATTTGCCGATGTTGGGACTTGGCCAACGGTTTGCAAAGTTGTTTTGATAGCGGTTTGTCTAATAGGTGGATGTGCAAATTCAACCTGTGGTGGAATCAAGGTAATAAGGTTTGTTGTATTCCTCAAGCTCATATCTAGAGGTGTGTATAAGAGGATACATCCAAAGTCAATTAAAGCCGTTACAATTCAGGGGAAACCTGTTTCAGCAAGCAAGGCTTCAATCGTGTCAACGTTTATACTGCTTTTCATGGCGGTGTATTTGTTATCAGCTTTAGCACTATCGGTAGAAAACATGGATATGGAGACAACACTTACGGCTCCTATCGCTCTATTCACAAATGTAGGTGCGGGTTTTGGAAAGATAGTAAATGCTGATTACAGGATTTTTTCACCGGCCGGAAAGCTCGTTTGCTCGGTCATAATGCTGCTTGGAAGACTAGAAATGTACGCTATACTAATACTGTTCTCAAGATCTTTCTGGGACTCAGACAAGGCAAGATAAATTTGATATTAAAGCTCCTTAGTTATCTAAGGAGTTTTTTGTTACAAAAAACTCTTGAATCGCAATACTTTCGTGATATAATAATTAACATAGTTAAGTATTAACAAAGATAAGTAGTTTATATATGAAGAAGGGAAGGCAAAATGAACTTTAATTTGGGCAATATCAATACCGAAAATATGAGCTATTCTCAGAAGCTTGCAGCGATAATTGCAAGGATGCACAAGCTCAAGTTCGGTAAAAAGCTTACAGGGGTTAGCGAAATTGAGTTTAAGACCATGTCTGCTATATCAAGAATATCAAAGAGTGGTGATGTGAAGGTTAGCGACATCGCAAGATACCTTGAACTTTCTGCTCCTGCAGTCTCAAGAACGATGAAGTCTCTTGAAGAAAAAGAATATATAGAGAGACATACGGATAAGCAGGACAGAAGGAACACCTTTGTAAAGCTTACAGCAAAGGGTGAAAAGCAGCTAAAGGCATGGATGAAGGTATTTGAAGAATTCTCAGAAGCTATATTTGCAAGGCTTGGAGATGAGAAGTCGAATCAACTGCTTGAGGATCTAGAGGCCTTCGTTAAGGCAAGCAAGGAAGAAATGAAAGCAAGAGAAGAAGCAAAGAAATAGGGGAAATAGTGAGAAACGTATTTAAGAATTTTTTACCGTATAAAAAAATGGTGTTTATGATAATGATCTTACTTGTGGTTCAGGCGTATTGCATGCTTTCGCTACCGCAGTACACGTCAGATATCATAGATACCGGAATACAGAATAAGGGTCAGGAGCACATAGTGCCTAGAAAGATAAAATCTGAGGATTTTGAGCAGGCGAAGCTCTTTATGAACGGCAACGAACTAAGGCTTTGGGAGACGGCATACCAAAAGTCAGATGACGGCAAGATATATGAGTTAAAAGCAGGTGATGAGCTATCAAAGCTAGATGATAAGCTCCTTGTTCCTCTTGCGTTAAGCTACCAGTTCGAGAAGCTGAAAGAAAAGAGTGGTGATACTTCTGCCAAAAACGCAGGCGGAAATTCTGGTTCAATTGAAAACGCAAGAACAATCGATTCTGGGGCAGCACTTAATGAGCAGATAGGTGAAGCGCGAAAAAAGCTCGAGAAAACAATAGATAAGGTCGGAGACAAAACTATAAAATCCATGGGCATGGCATATGCAGTTGATATGCAGAAAAATGCTGGTGTCGATATGGATGCAGTACAAAAGTCCTATCTTAGGGCAGCAGGATTCAGAATGGTGGCATTTTCATTTTTGATGCTAGTGGTATCTGTAATGGCTGCATACCTAGCTTCTGGTGTTGCTGCGGGTATAGGTAGAGACCTTAGAGGAAAGATATACAAAAATGTAATTAGTTTTTCAAGCGCGGAGATGGATAAATTCTCCACTGCTTCGCTTATTACAAGGAGTACAAACGACGTTCAGCAGATTCAGCAGGTCAGTGTCATGCTTCTAAGGATGGCTCTTTTTGCCCCTATCATGGGACTTGGCGGAGTATATAAGGTGACTCAAACAGGTGCTAAAATGGGATGGGTCATCGCAGTTGCGCTTCTTGTAATATTTTTGATAATAGCACTCCTAGTTGTAGTAGCGATGCCTAAGTTTAAGAAAATGCAGGTTCTAGTCGATGATATGAACCTTGTTTCGAGAGAAATTCTGACGGGGCTAGCTGTTATCAGAGCATTCGGTAGGGAAGAAGAGGAAGAGAAACGCTTTGATGAAGCAAATCAAAAGTTAAGAAAGAATCAGCTCTTTACAAATAGGGTCATGACCTTCATGTTTCCTACGATGATACTTATTATGGATGTTCTTGTTATCGGAATAACCTGGGTAAGTGCAAATCGCATCGACATGGGAACGCTGAGAGTTGGTGCTATGACTGCATTTATCAGCTACTCGATTCAGATAGTCATGTCGTTTGTAGTGCTGACAGTAATGTCCATCATCCTTCCAAGAGCAAGCGTTGCGGCAGATAGAATAGATGAGGTTATAAGATCAAAGTCTTCAATACTGAACCCAAAAGAGCCTAAGAGCTTGCCGTTAAACGGTGAAGCAGGCACAGCAAATGGTGTCCTTGAATTTGAGCATGTAAGCTTTAAATTTCCTGATGCAGAAAACAATGTAATAGAAGATATAAGCTTTACCCTAAGGCCTGGTACGGTTACTGCAATGATAGGCAGTACGGGAGCGGGAAAAAGCACTATAGTCAATCTCATTCCAAGATTCTATGATGTGACGGAAGGCTCAATCAAGCTAAATGGTGTCGATCTTAGGGAGCTTGATCTTAAGGAACTTAGAAACCAGATAGGCCTTGTGCCACAAAAGGGAACTTTGTTCTCTGGAACTATAGCAAGCAACCTTCGTTTTGGAAACCACGAAGCGGACGAGGTTCAGCTCAAGGAAGCAGCAGCGATAGCGCAGGCCCTTGATTTTATAGAGGAAAAAGCTGATGGTTTTGATACTTCAATTTCGCAAGGTGGTAGCAATGTATCAGGAGGACAGAAGCAGAGGCTTGCAATTGCAAGAGCGATAGCAAAGGACCCTAGTGTTTATGTATTTGATGATAGCTTCTCGGCCCTTGACATGAAGACTGATGCAAAACTGAGAAAGGCGCTTAGCGAAAAAACCAAGGATTCCTCAGTTTTGATTGTTGCGCAGAGAATAAGCACTATCATAAATGCAGATAATATTTTGGTTTTAGATGAAGGAAGAATAGTTTCTTCAGGAAAGCATGAGGAACTTCTAAAAACATGCGATGTATATGCGCAGATTGCAAGCTCTCAGCTATCTAACAAGGAACTAGGAATAGAGGAGGCGTAGACATGGAAAATAAGAATAACAATCGTGCGCCTCGCAGTAGAATGGGAAGAGGGATGACTGTCGATAAGCCAAAGAACTTTAGAAAGTCGCTCGGAAAACTCTTCAAATATATGGGCAGATATAAGTATGCGATATTTGCGGTGATGGTCATGGCGGCCATTTCGACAGTATTCTCAGTTGCAGGTCCTAAGGTGATGGGTAAGGCGACAACAGAGCTTGCAAATGGCCTTATGAAGAAGGTGAATGGCACAGGAGGTATTGATTTTACTCTGATAGGTAAAATCCTGCTTATAACCTTGGCTCTTTATGTGACGAGCGTTGCCTTCAGTTTCATTCAAGGCTGGATAATGACGGGAATAACTCAGAAACTCGCTTATAGGATGAGACGAGAGATATCCGAAAAGATTGACCGCATGCCTATGAAGTACTTCGAGAGCAGGCCTTACGGCGATGTGCTTTCGCGTATAACAAATGATGTAGATACGCTAGGAACGGGACTAAATCAAAGCTTTACTATGATAATAACTTCCTTTGCAACCATCATAGGAACCATAGTAATGATGCTGACAATTTCCCCTTTGATGACCTTGATTACATTCTGTATTTTACCGGTTTCTGCAGTTCTTCTCGGAACTGTTATAAAGATGTCACAGAGCTACTTTAGCACCCAGCAAAAATATCTTGGAAAAATCAATGGAATGGTTGAAGAAAACTATTCGGGACAGCTAGTTATAAAGGCATTTAACAAAGAGGCTGAAACCATTGAGACTTTTGATGAGACAAACGAAGTACTGTTTAAGAGCGCGAAAAAGTCTCAGTTCCTTTCAGGAATAATGATGCCGCTTATGAGCTTTGTTGGAAATCTAGGTTATGTAGGCGTAGCGCTTTCAGGTGGATTTTTAGCAATCAAAGGCCTCATAGGAATTGGTGACATTCAGGCCTTCATCCAGTATGTAAGGAATTTGACAGAACCAATGCAGCAGGTTGCTCAGGTTGTAAACCAGGTTCAGTCTATGACTGCAGCAGCAGAAAGAGTGTTTGAGTTCCTTGAGGAAGAAGAGGAAGAAGCTACGCGTGATGCGGTTACCATAGATGGTGAAATTTTAGGGTCTGTAGATTTTGAGCATGTAAGGTTCGGATATAAGTCAGATCAGCCGGTAATTAAGGACTTTACAGTTCATGTTGAGCCAGGTCAAAAGATTGCAATTGTAGGGCCTACCGGTGCTGGAAAAACTACGATAGTGAAACTTTTGATGAGATTTTACGATGTGGATGCAGGTGCCATTAAGCTTGATGGAATAAACATCAATAATATAGATAGGCGTGAGCTCAGAAAGAACTTCGGTATGGTTGTTCAAGACACTTGGCTATTTAAGGGCAGTATCATGGAAAACATAAGATACGGAAGGCTTGATGCTACAGACGAAGAGGTTATTGAAGCAGCAAAGGCAGCTTATGCTGACAAGTTCATCAGAACTCTTCCAGGAGGCTACGATATGGAGCTAAATGAGGATGCATCAAATGTTTCACAGGGTCAAAAACAGCTTTTGACAATAGCAAGAACAATACTTGCTAACAAGAAACTCATGATACTTGATGAGGCCACTTCTTCGGTTGATACTAGAACTGAAGTAATGATACAGAAAGCCATGGACAAGCTTATGCAGGGACGCACTAGCTTTATCATAGCTCACAGGCTTTCAACCATAAAAAATGCCGATATAATTCTCGTTATGAAGGACGGTGATATCATAGAGCAGGGAAGCCATGAGAAGCTTCTTGAAGCAAATGGTTTCTACGCGGATTTGTACAACTCTCAATTTGAAGAGCTAGAGTAAGATATGGTTCACATAATCGCCTAAATGGTATATAATATATAAATAATATTGTAATGGCATACAGTCTGACGGAGAGGTGATTTTATGGGAAATATAATTACCATAAGTAGAGAATATGGCAGTGGCGGAAGAATGATAGGTCGTCTCGTCGCTGAGAAGCTAAATATTCCTCTTTATGACAAGGAGATAATTGAATTAGCATCCGAAAAGAGCGGTCTATCTCCTGAGATAATAGAGTCAGCAGAGCTGAGAGCAAAGAGCAGCTTGTCATACACATTTGCATCAGCGATGACCCTTGGCGAGGCTTTTGCAGCAGAGCCAATGTCAGTAGATGAGAAGCTCTTCGTAGCGCAATCAGAAGTCATAAGACAGATTGCTGATACTGGAGAGGGAGTCGTAGTTGGCAGATGTGCAGATTACATTCTCGAGGATGTCAGCGGTGTAACCAATGTATTTATATATGCTGAGATGGATGATAAGATTAAACGCTGTGTAGAGATGTACGGCGAAGATCCATCCAAGGTAAAGAAGCTTATCACTGACTACGGAAAGGCAAGGGTTAACTACTATAGCTTCCATACCGGAAAGAAGTGGGGTAGCTACGAGAACTATAATCTAGCCATAAATACTAGCTACATCAGCGATGAGGAAGCAGCAAACCTTATTGTCGAATATGTAAAGAGACGATTGTACAAATAAGGAGGATATGAAATGAAGAAGTGTAAGAGGGCAGAAAAAGCTAATAAAAGCTGCAAGGCTAAGAAGGCGCTTAAGACAAGTCTAGTTGTTTTGGGCTTTGGTGCAGCAGCAGGTGCTACTATTGTTGTAGGTCTTGACAGAGTTATGAAGAAGATCTTTGTAAATGAGGATTGGCCAGCAGAAGAGTGGTCAAATGACGACTGGGCTGAGGAAGATCTAGACTCATAAGCAAACTGTATATTTATAGCGGCGCGCACCAAGATACTGCGCTGCCGCTTTTTTAGGCTTGAATAAATAAATTGCGAAGCCAAGGCTTCGGAAAGGAAGATAGATGAGCGCAAATAATACAAAGGGCACATATTATATTACTACGCCGATATACTATCCAAGCTCGGATCTGCATATCGGACATACATACTGTACAGTTATGGCTGATGCTATGGCTAGATTTAAGAGGCTTCAGGGATATGATGTAAGATTTCAGACTGGTACAGATGAGCACGGTCAGAAGATACAGAAGAAGGCAGAGGCAAATGGTGTAACTCCACAGGCCTATGTAGATGATGTCGTAAGCAGAATCCTAAAACTTTGGGAGACTATGGAGATATCATATGATGACTTTGTAAGAACAACTGAACAAAGACATACTAAGCGTGTTCAGGAAATCTTTATGAAGATGTATGAGAAGGGCGATATATATAAGTCACAGTATGAGGGACTTTACTGTACTGACTGCGAGGCTTTCTGGACTGAGAGCCAGCTTGTAGACGGAAACTGCCCAGATTGCGGAAGAGCAGTTGAGCCAGCTCATGAAGATGCTTACTTCTTCAAGCTCTCAGAGTATGGAGATAAGCTTCTTAAGCTATATGATGAAAGACCAGAGTTCCTAGAGCCTGAGTCGAGAAGAAATGAGATGAGAGCTTTCATCAATCAGGGTCTTGAAGATCTATGTATTTCAAGAACAAGCTTTGATTGGGGTATTCCGGTGCCTATCGACGAAAAGCATGTAATCTATGTATGGTTAGATGCGCTTAGCAACTACATAACAACGCTAGGATATCCAGATGACAGAGCCGAATACGACAAGTATTGGCCTGCAGATGTTCATCTAGTAGGTAAGGAAATCGTGAGATTCCACAGCATCATTTGGCCAGCTATGCTGATGTCAATGGATGAGCCACTTCCAAAGCAGGTTCTAGGACATGGATGGCTTTTGATAGATGGTGGAAAGATGAGTAAATCAAAGGGAAATGTAGTTGACCCTGTAATGCTTATCGAAAGATATGGAATCGATGCGCTAAAATACTTCCTTCTCAGAGAATATACATTCGGACAGGATGGAATATTCACAAACGAAATCATGCTAAAACGCATGAACTACGATTTAGCAAATGATCTAGGAAATCTAGTTTCAAGAACTGTATCCATGATAGAAAAATATTGCAATGGAATAATTCCTGCTGCAGCTAGCAAGGATGAGTTTGATGTAGATTTAGAGAAAATTGCTCTTGAAGCTGCTGATAAGGTTAACGCACAGATGGACAAGTTTTCTTTCAGCAATGCGCTTGAGGAAGTTTGGATTCTAGTAAGACGTGCTAACAAGTATGTTGATGAGAAGATGCCTTGGGTTCTTGCAAAGGATGAGAGCCAGGTTGATTCACTGAACACTTGCATGCACCACCTTGCAGAAGCTCTAAGAGTTGTATCCATTTTGATTTATCCTTTCATGCATTCTACAACTATGAAGGTTAGAGAACAGATAGGTATCGGTGGAGATATAGTTTGGGAAGATGCATATCGCTTTGATATGATGGCTGGACTTCAGGTTCGCAAGGGTGATGCTATATTCCCTAGGTTAGATATAGAGAAGGAACTTGCCGAGCTAGAGGCTCTTAAGCCTGCACCTGCAGAGGTGGAAGAGAAGCTAGAGCTAAAGCCAGAAATTGAGTTTGATGACTTCGACAAAATTGACATGAGAGTCGGAACAATTCTCGAGGCGGCTAAGCATAAGGATGCCAAGAAGCTCCTTGTTTTCAAGGTTAAGCTTGGAACAGAGACTAGACAGATAGTTTCTGGTGTTGCTGAGCACTATAAGCCTGAGGAACTAATCGGAAAGAAAGTTGTAGTAGTGGCAAATTTGAAGCCTCGCAAGATTAGAGGTGAGGAGTCAAACGGAATGATTATCTTCGCAGATGGAGATAAGAAGCTGGAGCTAGTGACGACAGACGCTCCAGACGGAAATCCTGTTTGCTAGTAAATTCAAAGACGCAGATTGAAACATATGGAGGAGCAAAGCATGTTATTTGACTCACATACACATCTGAATGAAGACTCTTTCTCTAGTGAAGAGAGAAAGCTTTTGATGGATGGAATAAAGGATAGCGAGCTGCTCAAATATGTAGCTGATATAGGGTATGACCTTAAGTCATCAAAGCTTGCAGCAAAGCACGCCATGGAAAATCCGTGGTGTGTGGCTGCTGTAGGAGTTCATCCTCATGATAGCGGCTCTATGACAGAGGCAATTTATGAGGAGATAAAATCCCTTGCTACGCAGAAGGGCGTTAAGGCCATCGGTGAGATTGGACTTGATTATCACTATATGCGCTCAAGCAAGGAGGACCAGAGGTATTGGTTTAGAAGGCAGATAAGGCTAGCAAACGAGCTAAAGATGCCAATAGTTATTCATTCGCGAGAAGCAGATCAAGAGACAATGGATATCTTGATTGAAGAAGGGGCGCTTGGCGATGAAAGAGCAGCGATGTTTCCGATGCGCATGCTTGCAGATGGTAAGGAAGCACCTGATTGCAGGGTTGATATACACTGTTTTTCAGGAAGCAGCGAGCTGGCTAAGCAGTATGTTAAGCTTGGAGCAACGATAGGAATATGTGGACCTGTAACCTTCAAGAACAACAAAAAGACTATCAAGGTAGTCGAGGAAATTCCACTAGAATACATTATGGTTGAGACAGATGCGCCTTTTTTGACGCCTGAGCCGTATAGGGGAAGACCTAACAAGCCTTGGTATGTTGAACATACAGCTGCAAAAGTTGCTGAGATAAAGGGGATAAGCTTTGAGGAGGCTTCTAAGAAGACCTTTGAAAACGCTATGAGATTTTACGGATTAAACTATGAAACAAGGTGAAGATAATATTGTTTACGGAAGCGTCCTAGGGACTATTTCCAAATACAGTTTAATAAGCGAAAACGAGCACATTGTAATCGGTCTCTCTGGAGGGGCGGATTCTTTGTGCCTTTTTGATATATTGTGCAGAGTTTCAGATAGTATGAATCTAAAGCTTTATCCAGTTCACATTAACCATGGACTGAGAAAAGAGGCCAGCGACGATGCAGAATTCTGCGTAAAATTTTGTGCTGAAAGAAACATAAAATGCAGGGTTTACAGCTTTGACTGCGAGGAGTATGCAAAGTCAAAAGGACTCTCAACTGAGGAAGCTGGTCGCATGTTTAGATATTCTGCTTTTGCTGAGGTCTTTGATGAGATAGCAAAGGGCGGAGTTCCAAGTGAAAAAATAAAGATTGCCGTTGCCCAAAATGCAGATGACAGGGCTGAGACCGTTTTGTTTCGGCTTATGAGAGGAACGGGAACCGATGGTCTTGTAGGAATAAACCATATCAGAAGCGATGAGCAAGGAAGGCTTATTATAAGGCCGCTGCTAGACACATATAAGTCAGACATAAATGAGTACTGCAAGCTTGAGGGACTTGAGCCACAAATTGACAAAACTAATTTTGAGGAGATATATAATCGCAACAGGATAAGGCTTTCTTTGATTCCTTTGATAGAGGAGCAGTACAATCCGGAGTTCAAGAAGGCTTTGAATAGGCTTGCCTTGAGTGCTGAAGAGGATAGAGACTTCCTAGAAAAGCTCGCATGTGAAGAGCTAGAGAAAATTACGAAAAGCTTTAGTAAAGAGGCGAATAAAATAATCCTTTCGGGTGTAGATATATCAAAGCTAGAGCCTAGCATTAGGAGAAGAGTCGTAGTGCAGGCGCTAAAGAAAATCGGCATGAGTTCAGACATGGGCTTTGCACATTACAAAGCTTGTGAGGATATAATGTCAAGCGAGCTTCCATCGGCGAGTGCTAATTTGCCAAACGGTTATCTGATTTGCAAGGAATATACAGATGTCGCTTTGATGAAGGCAAATGCCTTTGGCGCAGATCAATACCTAGAGCATATATCTATCAAAATTAGGAGCACAGATGAGTATGACTCAGAAAATGAGGCGGTTAAGCTGCTTTTGATGGATGCAGATAAGCTAAAGAAAAAGCATGGAGATGATGCCTTATCTTTGATCAAAGTAAGATATAGAAGGCCTGGAGATACCATGGGATTCTCCTTTGGTCATAAGAAGATACAGAATCTTTTTGTCGATAGAAAGATACCAAAATTTGATAGAGATCAGATTTTAATTCTAGCAATAGGAAACGAGGTTCTCGGATATTTTCTTGTCGACGAAAGCAGCCTATCTAACGGCAAGGTGAAATTCGCGGAAGTCTCCGATATTTTAAGGCTTGACGCCGATACAAAAACATATATATCGGTTGAACTAACTGTGCCGGTATGATAAAATATAATGGCTATTTTGTTAAGAAGAACAAATTTTGAGCAATCAAAGTGCACATATCTAGTTATTACAGGAGGAATATTAATTGAAGAAGTTTAGAAAGAATTTTACTGTATATCTGCTTATCTTCGCAATCATCCTTGGAGTTGCATACTTCTACAAGGGTGGCGATACAGATCAGTTAAAGAAGGTAAAATATTCAACATTTGCTAATGACCTAAAGAACGAGAAGTTTAGCGAAGTAAATATTACAAATACTAAGATGACTGGCTTGCTCAAGAAAAAGGTCAATGGAAAGAAGCAGTATGTGTACACATACGCTCCATATATCACAGAGATTGACCACCTTGAGAAGGAATACATATATCCTCAGATGAAGGAGGGTAAGCT
>ERZ772932.1264-NODE-1264-length-12167-cov-5.941215_pt1 | contig 12167 bp, 10 predicted proteins | sample MGYA00511684_ERZ772932 | MGnify/ENA primary metagenome ERZ772932 (study PRJEB29015, sample SAMEA2738078) | human oral metagenome | biome: human oral; feature: human-associated habitat; material: saliva | place: China | collected 2210 ...
GAGGCATTTAACTCTGGGAATTTTGCAAGAGTGGCTGCCACAGCTTTTATGAAGTATGCTGTATATGTAAGTTTAATATCTCTGTCTTTTGCTATATGTTTCATTTTATTTCTATGTTCAACAAGTTTTTCAACATTTACTTGATCTAGAACTGTTACGTGAGGTGAAATAGCTTTACTATTAACCATAGCACGTGCAATAGCTTTTCTAATATTAGTCATCGGTACTCTTGTAGTATTGTTAGTACTACTTGAAGGAGTAGGTTCAAATTTAGGAACTGCTACCACCTCAGTTTTTTCGTTAATAACTTCGTTTGTAACTTGTGGCTGCTGTACTGGTGAAACTTCTTTAACAGTACTGTTATTAAGGTAATTTTCAATATCTTCGATTGTAACCAGGCCACGTTTACCAGTGGCAGGTACTAGTCTAAGATCGACCCCTTTATCTCTAGCATATTTTCTTACTCTAGGGATGGCTAATAATCTAATATCAACATCAGATGAATTATTTTGTTTTTCTACAGGTTTAATAGTCTCGGCAGCAGTATTATCTTCAACTTCGGTAGATTCTTGTTCCTCGTGTACTTCTACATTTTGATCTGTTTCAATATCAACAATAACTGAACCAACCTTAGCCATTTCCCCAACTTTTGCATAAATTGTTTTAATTGTTCCAGAAACAGGAGACGGCAGGGCAACAACAGCTTTATCACTTTGAATTTCTACTAGAATATCATCTTCTTTCACTGCTTCTCCAACTTTAAAACCCCATTGAATAATTTCACTTTCATGAAGTCCTTCTCCACTATCTGGTAAAATAAATGAATAAATCATATTAAGTCCCTCCATTCATTAAAAGTCATAGACTTCTTTAACTTTATTAACGATGTCTGCTGGAGTAGGTAGCCAATATTCTTCAGCTAAACCAAATGAAAACGTAGTATCAGGAGAAGTAACTCGTCCAACAGGTGCATCTAGATACATAAATGCACGTTCAGAAATTTCTGATAGAAGTTGTCCAGCAACCCCAGCTTGACGTTGAGATTCTTGAACTACTATCACACGTCCTGTTTTCTTAACAGAAGATATAATAGTTTCCATATCAACAGGAGAGATAGTTCTAAGGTCAACAACTTCAACAGAGATACCTTCTTTTTCTAATTGTTCAGCAGCTTTTAAGCTATAGTGAACCATAAGACCGTATGTAATGATTGAAACATCTGTTCCTTCTCTAACAACGCTTGCTTTGTCTAATGGTACACGATATCCTTCGTCTGGAACTTCACCTTTAATTGAGCGATACATTCTAAGATGTTCTAAGAATATAACTGGATCGTTACTTTCGATAGAAGAAATTAATAATCCTTTTGCATCATAGGGATTACTAGGAATTACTACACGAAGTCCAGGAATTTGAGCTAAAATTCCGTCTAAGCTATCTGAATGTAATTCAGGAGTATGGACAGGCCCTCCGAATGTAGAGCGTATAGTAACTGCCATGTTTCGAGTATTTCCTGAACGATATCTAAAACGAGCTAATTGAGAGTATACCGCATCGAAACCTTCTAAAATAAAACTTAAAAATTGAATTTCAGGGATAGGTCTAAAACCTTCAGCTGCTAGTCCAATAGCAAGTCCCAAGATACCTGATTCAGCTAAAGGAGTATCTAATACTCTTTTATCTCCATATTTTGCTTGTAAACCATCTGTAATCCTAAAAACTCCACCGTTAACCCCGACATCTTCACCGAATATTAAAGTTTTTTCATCAGTTTTTAATTTGTAATCAAGTGCTTCTGTGACTGCTTGCGCAATAGTTTTCTCAGACATATTAGTTCGCCTCCCTTTGTTTGTATATTTCGATTTGTTCTTTAATGTTTTGGGTAGGAATTTCAAACATATTTTCTAAAAATGTTGAAACTTTTTGTTTTTCAGCTTTGTTTATTGCAACCATCGCTTCTTTAATTTGACGTTTTACATCATCGATTGTTTCTTCTTCTATTTCGCTATTCCATAATCCTTTTTTCTCAAGATATTTTCTTAATCGAATTAGTGGATCTTTTTTCTGCCATGATGATACTTCTTCATCAGTACGATAACGAGTTGGGTCATCTGACATAGTGTGTGGTCCTAGACGATAAGTAAATGCTTCGATTAGAACAGGTCCATGTTCAATTGCATATTCACGTGCTTTAGATACAGCGGCATACATTGCCAATGGATCCATACCATCTACTTTTATACTAGCGATACCAGCAGCAACCCCTTTTTGTGCCAGTGTTATTGCCTTAGTCTGTTTAGATATTGGAGTAGAGATACCATAACCGTTGTTTTGCAAAATAGTAATTAAAGGAGCATTATACACTCCAGCAAAATTTAATCCTTCATAGAAGTCCCCTTGAGAAGATCCACCATCTCCACAAAATGCTAGTACAACATTTTTTTCACCTTTTAGACGCTTTCCAAAGGCAACACCAGCAGCATGTGGCATCTGTCCACCTACGATAACTTGAGGAGAGAAGGCACATAATGATTCAGGATATTGATTGGCTTTTAAATGACCTTTATACCATAAGAAAGCTTGTTCTATTGTTAAGCCGTGAATAAGTAGTGGAGGGATATCACGATAGGTAGGAACAAGAAAATCATTTTTTTCAAGGGCAAACGTTGTAGCTAATTGACTAGCTTCTTGACCACCAGCAGGTGGATAGTTACCTAGAGCCCCTTGTCTATTTAAAATAATCACTCTCTCGTCATATGTTCTACCGAAAACTAGAACTTTCATTAATTCCACTAGTTTTTCATCACTAATATCAGGAAACAAATCTGGATTAGTAACTTCACCATCTTCGTTTAGAACTTGATACATAGGAAACAATTCAGCTGGTTTCTTTATTGAATCTTCGAATGTAAATGGTCCTTGTTTAACAATTTTCATAATTTATCACTCCTTAAATTTTGTATTATTGAAAACGATTTCTACACTTTAATTATAATGGATTTACACAAAATTTACTAATTGTATTTTTTTATAGTAATATTAAAAAAATTTATATTAATCAATTGTTACTTAATGATACAGATTAATATTTTTGAGGATATAGCTTTGAATTGTCTTTGATATTTCAATAGATGAATAGAGTGTGGTATAATATTTAAGTGAAACAAATAGGAATGATTTAAGAGGTTTGAACTATTGAGATTGAATAGTTTATATCTAAATTGATAGCGAGGTGATTGAATGAGTAAAATTTCAGGTAAGGTAACAAAGGTTGAAAGTAAAGGTCTGTATATAAAACTAGACAATGGCCGAGATGCATTTTTACCAAAGGAAAATATGTTTATAGGTAAAAAGAAAAAGTTAGAGGAAATTTTTTCTGTTGGTTTTGTTATTAAAGCTGAGGAGAAAAGTACAAAGGATTCTTTAGTGATTTTGACACAAAAAGAGTTGAAACAAGCAGAAGGTGAGAAGAAAAAAGTAGAGAAAAACTCTAAGGAAAAACAGAATAAAAAGAAAAATAAACCGAAGTCACCAATAAAAAAAGAAGCTAAAGAACAACCTGAAGTTCAGAAAAAACAAGAAGTGCAGGAAGAAAATCAGGAGCCTAAACAGGAGACAAAAACTCTAAAAGATTTGAAAAAACTTCAATTTATAGGGAATATGAAAATTTCTGTAGGGAAAGGTAAGAAGAGTAATATTACTGAGCTGTCTGAGGAGAAAGAAGAGAAAAAAGAAATTCCACCAGCGCCAGAAGGATTGCTAGAAGATATAATTGTGACGACAAAGCAAGCTGAAGCTAAGTTCGAAAAAATTAAGAAAGGTCTTCAGGAGAGAGGTTATCTAGATGGACATTAATATTTTATGGCAAAAAACTGATAAAATAGCACTAGGTCTGTCAGGAGGAGTGGATTCTATAGCTTTATTTCATCTGCTTGTTACTAAGTACAAAGAGAGTTATAAAGAATTAGTGGTGTTCCACATAAATCATGGTCTAAGAGAAGAGTCTTATGAAGAAGCCGAGTTCGTAGAGAATTTTGTCAAAAACTACAATGTTAAGTTCTACAAAAAAGAGCTAAATATGAAAGATTTAGTAAGAGATAGTCACACATCAGAGGAAATGCTCGCAAGAAAACTACGTTATGAAGCCTTTGAGGAGATGTCTTCATTAGAAGGTGGTGTGAAGTTAATAACTGCTCATCATAAAAATGATCAGGTAGAAAATATCCTTATGAGACTACTTAGTGGACGTAGTATGGATTATAATTTGATGATAGAAGAGAAGACGACCATTGGAAGCTTAGAAGTTTATCGTCCATTATTAAATGTATTAAAAGCAGACCTTGAGCAGTATGCTGATAAAAATGACTTAAAATACTATGTAGATTCAACAAACTTCGATACTGACTACACTAGAAATAATATAAGGCACAACATTGTACCATTGTTAAACGATGTAAATGCTGCAAGTTTTGATAATTTAATTAATTTTTCTAGTTATTATCAAAATATTAATACTGAGTTGAAATATAAAGTATTAGAGGCTAAAAATGACTATGTGATTTCACTAGAAGAAGATAAAGTCGAATTAGATAAAGAAAAATTATTAAAAAACACCAAAGAAGAGATTTATTTCTTGCTAAGAGATATATTAGCAAATAATTTTGGTATTTTTGATGTGAAACAAAGGGCTCTTTTTACAATAATAGAAGACTTAAAAAGTAAAAATAACAATAAAAGTTATGATTTGAAAAATAATTTAAAAATTATTAGCGAATATAATAGTATTTATATTCATAAAATCGAAAAAAAATGTTATAATGATAAGATAGAATTAATAATAGATGAAGTGGATATTAATAAAGTTTATACATTTCATCAGAGTAATTTTCTAATAACAACAACTAACAACTCATCTGAGGTTGGATTTAATAAAGAAGATTTGCCTTTAATAGTTACGACTAAGAGGGATGGCGATAGGATTCAAAGAGGTAAGGTTAGCAAAAAACTTTCACGTCTTTTTATTGATGAAAAGATTCCCAAAGAACTTAGAGACAAACTTCCAGTAATTCGCAACAAAGATGGGGTTTTAGGAGTTTTAGGAATAAATACTAAAGTCAACAAAAACAAAAAATATGATTATTATATAAACACGAAAGGATAAAACAGTGGAAAATTTATTAAAAGATATCGAGAAAGTTCTATTTACACACGAGGACATCGTTGTTGCTAGTAAAAGAATTGCTAAACAAATTGAAGAGGATTATAAAGATAAATGTCCTGTTCTAATTTGTACATTAAAAGGGGCATTACCTTTTATGGCAGAACTTTTAAAACACATTGACATTCACGTAGTTACTGACTTTATGGATGTATCTAGTTATCACGGAGGAACTGAATCTTCTGGTGTAATCAAAATCAAAAAAGATTGCGGAATGGATATTGAAGGACGTCACGTAATTATCGTTGAAGATATCGTAGATACAGGAAGAACGCTTAAAGCGCTTATCGAAAACTTAAAAGAAAGAAATGTTGCTTCAGTAGCATGTGCTTCACTAGTAGATAAACCAGAAACTCGTGTAGTTGATGTTGAAGCTGATTACATCGGTATAGTTTCACCAAATGAATTCCTAGTAGGATTTGGTTTAGACTATGATGAAAGATATAGAAACTTACCTTATATCGGTGTTCTAAAAGAAGAAATTTATTCATAATAATATTTTAATCAAAAAAGGTCAAAATATTAGTCAAACTTTAGTTACATATGGTAAAATAAATTATGTTTAGAAAAATGATAGGAGGAAGATTGTCTATATGAATAATAAAAAAAGGCAAAACCCTATCCTTGGTATGCTTGCGTTAATCGTAATCGCGATTGGATTATTTGCATATTGGCAGCAAGATTTACCTGGGACAACTGAAAAAATAGACTATGCTAAACTTGTTCAGACTATTAAAGATGACAAGGTTAAAGAAATAAGTCTACAAAGAAAAGATGAGAACTACAATGTTAAAGGTACTTACACAGATGGTAATAAGAACTTCGAGAGTGTAGTTGCAGCATCTGATTCTGAAGTACAAAAACAAATTAATGAAAAAGCTAAAGATGGAAAATTAAGTGTAGTAGAATATAAACCAGCTGAAAAAACTGGAGCAATTCTATCATTCTTAGGTAACATTATTCCATTTATCTTAATGATGGGGCTATTAGTTTTCTTTATGTCACAAATGCAAGGTGGCGGTGGAGGCAAAGTAATGAGCTTCCAAAAATCTAAAGCTAAAAAAATCGATGGTGGAGAAGCGAAAGTTACATTTGATGATGTAGCTGGAGCTGATGAAGAAAAACAAGAACTTGCAGAAATGGTTGAGTTCTTAAAAGATCACCGTAAATTCACTAAGATGGGTGCTAGAATCCCTAAAGGTGTCCTACTTGAGGGACCTCCAGGGACTGGTAAAACTTTACTAGCTCGTGCTGTAGCTGGTGAGGCGAAAGTACCATTCTTCTCAATCTCAGGATCTGACTTCGTTGAGATGTTCGTAGGGGTTGGGGCTAGTCGTGTTCGTGACCTATTCAAAGAAGCTGAAAAGAATGCGCCATGTATCATTTTCATCGATGAGATTGATGCTGTAGGACGTAAACGTGGAAGCGGAGTAGGTGGAGGAAATGACGAACGTGAACAAACTCTTAACCAACTTCTTGTTGAAATGGATGGATTCGATGGTGAAAAAGGTATTATCGTAATTGCAGCTACTAACCGTGCTGACGTATTAGATAACGCCCTTAGAAGACCAGGTCGTTTCGACAGACAAATTAAAGTTTCTACACCTGATGTAAAAGGTCGTGAAGCTATTCTTAAAGTACATGCTAAAAACAAACCACTTGCTAAAGGTGTTGACCTTCGTTCATTAGCAGAAAAAACTCCAGGATTCTCTGGTGCGGATCTTGCTAACATCCTTAACGAAGCGGCATTATTAGCAGCTCGTGAAAATAAATCTAATATCGAAAAAGAAGACTTAGATGAAGCAATGGACAGAGTAATCGGTGGTCCAGCTAAACGTAGTAGAGTATACACTCCAAAAGAAAAACGTTTAGTAGCTTACCACGAAGCAGGTCACGCAATCGTAGGTATGGTACTTGATAGTGCTGATAAAGTACAAAAAGTTACTATTATCCCACGTGGTGATGCTGGTGGATATAACCTTATGATTCCGGAAGAAGAAAAATACTTCCAAACTCGTACAGATTTAATCGACAAAATCTGTGGATTACTTGGTGGACGTGCTGCAGAGCAAATCTTCTTTAATGAAGTATCTACAGGAGCACACAATGACTTCGAACGAGTAACAGCTATTGCTCGTGCGATGGTTACAGAATACGGTATGAGTGAAGCTGTAGGTCCAATGCAAGCTCCATTCCACGATCCATATGGTGGACGTCAACTTTCAAGTATCGGTAACTACTCAGAAGAAATGCTGAAAGAAATCGATATCGAAGTTCGTAAAATTATTAACGAATGTTACGCTAAAGTTCTTCACATTATTGAAACTCACAGAGAACAATTAGAACTTATTGCACAAACACTTATCGAAGTTGAAACAATCGATAGAAAAGAAATCGTTGCTCTTTACCAATTTGGAAAAATGCCAAAAGACTTAGATGAAAGAGAAGCAGATCAACTAGATAAAGTAGTTAATAAGAAATACTACGAAGAAGAAGCTCGTAAAGCTAAAGAAGAAGCTGAGAAAAAAGCTCAAGAAGAGGCTAAAAACGAAGAAGATAAAGTTGAAAAGGTTGAAGAAAAAGACCTAGAAGACGAAAAATCAAAAGAAAAACCTTCTGACGAAGAATAAAAAAATAAACCCTAGATTTGGAATTAACCAAGTCTAGGGTTTTGTTATACTCTTCTGACGTACTACTATAACAACATCCAGTGAATGCTCATAATCAAAAACGAGCGATAAATGAGCGATAAATTTTTATTTATGATATAATAATTAAAAGAAGTTGATAGGAGAAGGCTATGAAACCACCATTTACCATTACGAGTACTATTCTTAATTATCTTATAGAGATCTCTAAAGTATTAGGTAATCTTGAAATAGAATCAAAGAAAAACTTACATTTAAGAAAAGAAAATAGAGTAAAATCTATCCATTCATCTTTAGCGATAGAAAATAATAGTTTATCAATAGAGCAAATTACAGCGATTATCGATGGGAAGAGAGTCCTAGGAGATCCAAAAGAAATAAAAGAAGTAAAGAATGCATATGAGGCTTATGAAAAAATATTGAATTTGGATCCATATAATGAGAAAGATTTTTTACTTGCTCATAAACTATTAACTACAGAGATAGTAGGACAATCTGGAAAATATAGAAATTCGGATGTAGGGATTTTTGATGAACAAGGGAATATGGTTCATTTAGGTGCAAGACCGCAGTTTATTGGTGATTTAATGGGAGAATTATTTGAATGGGGCTGTAAGGATGATACTCCAGAACTTGTGAAGAGTTGTGTATTTCATTATGAAATAGAGATGATTCACCCCTTTGAAGATGGAAATGGTAGAATGGGAAGATTATGGCAAAATGTTATTTTAGCTAATTGGAATCCGTTGTTCAGTTGGATTCCTATTGAAACGATAATATATGAAAATCAACAACAGTATTATAAAGTTTTAGCGCAGGCAGATAGGAATAATAATTCAACAGTATTTATTGAATTTATGCTAGGCGTTATATTAGAAACTCTACTGGCATATAAGGAACCTGATGATAAGACAAAAGAATTGTCTAAAGCAGAACAAGATGTTTTTGAAAAGATAAAAGAATACTTGAAAAATGAGAAATATATTACTGTAGCAACAGTTTGTGAACTAATAGAAAAATCTAAGCCAACTGCAAGAAGATATATTGCAAAATTTGTTGAGTATGAACTATTGGAATCTCATGGAGAAAACAGAGATAGAAGATATTCGTTGAAAAAATAAATAAAAAGATATCAGAGAGTGATTTTACAATCGATTATAGGGAGTGACTCAAAAATCGCGATTTCGTAGAAATCGATTTTGTCGAGTCACCCTCCTTTTGATATCTTTTATTTTTTATCTTGCTTTTCTTCTTGTAAAGAAGTGGACTGTTGAAATTACTATCCCAAGAATAATTATATAAATCACTTGTAAAAATACTAATGGTGTAAAGTGATTTTTCAGGATAAATATATTAATTCCCATGCCTATAATTGCAGCTATACTTAACATAGAGAGTAGTGCAACTTTATATTTGTTAAGAGGTAGGCTGACTTTGGCAACCATGCATAATCCATTTATTAACGCAAGAAGGAAACAGATGAATTTCGCTTGTGAATTGTCTGTGATAGCAAAGTTTGTTAGTAGTACTGTAGCTACTAAAATACCACCACCGATCGCAGCGTTTGTCAGTATATCCTTCATGAAGTTATTGCTTACTTTTTCTTTATTCGCTTCAAAAGTTAGGAAGAAGGATGGAATACCGATTGTTATCGCTGAAATTATCGTAAATTGAATCGGTATAAAAGCAAACTCCAAGGCGAAGATTACACTAAGTATTGAGAAGACAATCGAGAAGAATGTCTTTGTTAGGAATAGTGAAGCTACCTTTTGAATGTTATTAATAACACGACGACCTTCCATAAGTATATCGTAGAATACTCCGAAGTCATCTGTTAAAAATACGATGTTTGATACACTTTTTGCAGCACTAGTAGCACCATTCATAGCAAAACTAATATCAGCTTTTTTAAGAGCAAGTACATCATTAACACCATCTCCACTCATAGCGACAGTCTTTCCAGCTTTTTGTAATACGGCTACCATTTTCTGTTTTTGTTCAGGGGTAACACGTCCGAAAATATCATTCTCAAGAACAGTTTTTTCAAAATCCTCTTCAGTTACTTTAGTCATATCAATAGCCTTAGCATCTTCTTTGAAACCAGCTTTCTTAGCGACACCGTACACGGCTATATGGTTATCTCCACTGATTATTTTTACTTCAACACCTTGTGATTCGAAGTATTTGAATGTTTCTTTTGTGTTTTCTTTAATTTCATCTGATAGAACTACATGTCCTACAAGTTTCATATTAGTAGGGATGTTTGTACTGTCTTCAGTATAGGCTAATGATAAAATTCGATAACCTTCTTTTTTCAGATTCTCATAATATTCATCCATTTCAGAAGAAAAGCCTAAAAATTCATATGCCCCGAAGAAATATGTTCCACCGTTTTTTAGTTTTATAAATGAATATTTATTTTTACTAGAAAAGGCTCCTAATTCTTCTACATCCCATTGTTTTTTACATGTTAGATGATTCTTTAAAGCTCTTGAAGTTGCATTTTCATCATCGAAGTATGCAAGATAACTTGACAATTTTTCTGCAACCTCATTATCAATTTCTACAACGTTCATATTACCTGTAGTGATAGTTCCAGTTTTGTCAAAACAAAGGACATCTACTCTAGCAAGAGTTTCCACGCAGTATAATTCTTGAACTAGAACTTTCTTTTTAGCAAGTTTCATCGCAGCAACTGCAAGAGAAACGCTGACAAGTAGGATTAAACCTTCAGGAATCATACCTACTAAGGCTCCAGCACTACGTAAGACTATTTCTACATAACCACGACCAAGACTAGCTCCACGCATATACAGCATAATTGCGACAGGAACTAATAGAATAGATATAACTTTTAAGATTTTATCCATATAGTCACGAAGTTTAGATGGATATTTCTTAAATTCCTTAGTACTTTTAGCAAGCTTATTAATATAGCTATCCTCTCCGACAGCAACAGCTCTTACTAAACAACTACCACTAACTACGTTACTACCACTCATTACTTTATCACCAGTAGTCTTAAAGATATTGTCACTTTCACCAGTTAATAGTGATTCATCGACCTCGATACTACCTTCGATGATTTCAGCATCAACAGGAATCTGATCACCGAGATTTAAGTGTAGATATTCTCCAAGGACGATTTCTTCAGAATCTATATTTTTTATTTCATTATCACGATTTACTCGGTATTTACTTCTACCTAGCAAACTCAACTTCTCAAGGGCATTTTTCGAACGAACTTCTTGAAAAATACCAATTGCAGTATTTATAGTAATTACACCTAAAAACAACATATTTTCAAATCTAAGTGTTGTAGCTATAAATGCTGCTAAGACTAAGTTCATAGCATTGAAAAAAGTAAAAATATTAGAAAAGATAATTTCTTTTGTAGTTTTATAAGGTTTTATTTCACTAATATTTTTTTTCGCTTTAGTTATTTCTTCACTAGTTAAATATTTCATTCTACCTCCGCCATAACTATATTTTTTAATTAGTTTCTATTTTATCACACTTTAGTATAGTTTGGAAAATTAAAGGATGAGTGGGGGATTAATGTTATTTAAGATATCTATAGTGTTATTGTTTAATGTAATCAAGAGTATAAGAGATTATAAAAATTTCGATGCAATAGATGATATAAAAATAGGGGGTGACTCAAAAATCGTAATTTCTTAAGAAATAAGATTTTGTTGAGGCATCCCCTCATGTTTTAACTTACACCCTAGATTTATAGTATTCCCCCCAAGCATGCATGCTCTCAGTAATTGGTTCAAGTGTTTTTCCAAGTTCTGTAAGTGTATATTCAACACGCGGAGGAACTTCTGGATATACCTGTCGTGTTAATATGCCTTTTTCTTCTAGTGATCGTAAGTTTTCAGTAAGAACTTTTTGACTTATTCCATCAAGTGATTTTTTTAATTCGCCAAAACGTTTAGTACCGTCTAGTAAATCACGTAAAATTAGAATTGTCCATTTGTTGCTGAGTATGAGTAAAGTAGTCTCGACGGGACAGGCAGGCAGAGTAGTAGGTAATTTTTTATTTGTCATTTTTTTCTCCAAAGTAAGTGTATTATGTATTAATTTTACTAAAGATAGCAGGTAGTAGTCAAGAGTCTATAGTAACTTTAAAGTGACCACCTTACTTCAAAGTGCGTACTTGTTTAGTCGAAATGTAGATGTTAGTATATAGTTAAAGTTAGAGAGAAAGAGGGTTAAAAGAAATGGATACAATATTACAAGCGAAAAAATTAATAGAAGAAGCGGATGTAGTTATTATAGGTGCGGGTGCGGGTTTA
>ERZ772932.1265-NODE-1265-length-12165-cov-15.150537_pt1 | contig 12165 bp, 7 predicted proteins | sample MGYA00511684_ERZ772932 | MGnify/ENA primary metagenome ERZ772932 (study PRJEB29015, sample SAMEA2738078) | human oral metagenome | biome: human oral; feature: human-associated habitat; material: saliva | place: China | collected 2210 ...
GCCAACTTCTTACAGTTTAAGAATGCATGTGAGTCAATCTCCTTCAACTGAGAAGTACCATCAGTAGCACCTTCAATTACAAACTCAGTCATGTTCTCACACTTATCAAAACAACGTGACTCAATGTGCTGAACAGTCTTTGGAATTGTAATCTTAGTAATCTGGCTTGTAACACCTGATTCTTCTGCACGGAAAAGGTTAGCACGAAGCATGATAACCTTATAGGTTGCATTACCCTGAAGTACTCCATTGTAAGTAACACCAGCTGTAACTGTTTCAGGAATAGTAATCTCTCCTACCTTACGAATGGCATTAAACTGCGCATCAGCCAAAGCAGCATCCTTCTTTGCATCAGTGCTCAAATCAGTCAAAGCAGTCCAACCACAGAACTCAACAGTGTTGTTTTGTGAGGTGACACTCTCAAAATGCTGAATACTAAACAGCATACCATTGTACACAAAGAGATTGGCTCTTCGCTCAGCATCTGTTGGTTGAGAGTCGGCAAAGCATCCTAACGAGATGAATGCTAACAATAACAAAAGTAATTTTCGTTTCATTTTTTATTAATAATTAATTTGGTTCATACTATTCAATAGTTCGTACTATATTTTAAATTTCCTAATTCACACCTCGATTATAAGTGGACTACTTGGCTAATTGTGTCGGATTAAGAATTATCCTATCAATCTTTGTCTTTTCGACATCCCTTAACGCACTCCTTTCTCCGCCTTATTATCCAAAACAAAAGTTATTTTTAGTTTCAAACATCAAACAGAAAAACTGATGCAAAGATATATAAATAAAGTGTTCATTAGATTAATAAAACAAAAAATATAAGTTATTAAAAACAGAATACATTTATAATCAGCGACTTACAATTTAACAATATGCACCATAATATAACTAAAATATAAAGAAATAAAGGTTTTGTCAAATAAAAATCAACCATTAACAACACAATTATAAAATAATAATTAATTTTATAAATAAGACCTTATTTTTCGATAAAATCGGGATTTTTACAACAAAAATGTTTTTAAATTGACCAAAAACTACATATTCTTAGTGATGTCCAATACGTTTCTTCCGTTACCGATATGAATACTTTTCGTATAGTTTTAACCCAAATCGGTCGATAGACCTTTATATATATAATTATTGCAGAAGTGGAATTCCGATTTAAATTTGACGGAAAAGCCAAAGTTATTCATTAAACAAAAACATAGATAAGACCGTCAACAGGCTATTCTATTATCACCCCCTCGGAGTAGAAAACCTTTTCATTTTAAAACTTCAATAGTCCAGACAAGTTATTGAAAAATCATTACAAAGGTTCAGATAAATTATCTATATATAAGGAGAAAAACATATATAAAAGACGAGATTATAACCAACAGTAAATCAATCAGTTATAAAACAGTAAAATGAAAGGTGCTTAATTGGACTTCAAAAGGGCGTTAGCAAGGGTCTTAAAGGGCACCTTTTGCAAGCCAATTAGGCGTCTTTTAGAAGCCAAAAGAGCATGTGTTGGTTTTGAGCCTTGCGAAAATAGTTTACAAGATATCAATTAATAAGGGAATATGTTGTTTGTAGAAGATGGGAAAACATGCCTATGAATAGACAATAATGGCTTCTCACAACTAAAAATGAGAAGAAAGAAAACGTGCGACAGACCAACAAACAAGATGCTGGAATGTCGCACGATGACGATTCTTCGATTTATAAATTAGGGAAAAGAAATGGTTTCAACTTATAGTTTTTGTACCATTTCATCGAATTTATCAGGGTCAATAGACTTCAAACGCACACGAGAACGGTAAGCATAGACCGTTGCCTTTGAGCATCGAAGGAAGGAACAGATAAGTTCATTCTCACTTACACCGAGACGAATGAGTGCAAAGATGCGAAGATCAGTAGAGAGATGCCCTGCTTGTTTAGGAATAATCCTCTCTTCTGGTTTGAGTAATGCGTTGAAATCTTCTACAAAGTTAGGGAAAAGACCAAGGAAGGTTTCATCAAAACTTGAATAGAAAGAATCCAACTCACGGTCGATTACCTCCTGTGATTTCAAAGTGTTCAGCAGTTCTGTGCGCTTATTGGCTGTAACAAGACGATAAATCTGTTTACGATAGCTATCGAGTTTGTCGATATAAGCTGAACACTCACTGAGGAAGCGAGTGATGTATTCATCCTTAATATTATTTGATTCTTTCAGCAATTCGTTTGTGTTAGAAAGGCGCGCACGAATAGCACGCAATTCTACAACACGACGACGCGTATAGATAATCATACCCAACAAGAAGACAGACAAAAGACTTATCAGCACAAGAGCAGCTGTAAGTTTGAGTGTACGACTCTTCGTTTCACGCTCATGTGACTTTGCTATTGCAGGCCAAACGTCAGCCATAGCAATTGTACGCTGACGTGCATTACAGAATACGGCATCGTTCATAGCGTGGTCCATATAGGCATAAGCGCGTTTTGTATCACCCTCTTCGAAAAGGATCATAGCCAATTGCTGCAGGGCAAGATATTCCTTTACCGAGTTGCGTATATCAGAGATAGCAGCTGCAATAAGGTATTGTTTTTGGGCCTCCACATTCTTCTCCCTACCATAAATATCAGCAAGCGAGATTGACACAAATGCTGTTTGGCGGTCACCAGGTTTCAAGTGGTGATAAGCATCAAGGAGAATTTTCTTTGCCTGTTCATACTGTTGGCGATTAACAAGCTGTTCAGCACGTGACCAAATGTCGGGAGATTGGTTATTATCTACGACAGAATCATTACAAAGTTTCTCCATTTGCTTGTATTGCTTCCTCTGCAAAGGGATTAAAGCGGCATCAGCAAGTGTATGATAGAGCGTCTTTCGCGTTGAGAAATAATAGAAAGACAAGTCTTGGTTTATCTCACTTCGAGGAATGGAGTTAATAATATCGCTTGCCTCCTTGAGTTCTCCACCCCTTATCAGGAGGTAGGCAAGATTAAGTTTTGCATCATTTACCTTACTCTGATTGCCCATTGCCTTTGCTATTTTCTGCTTTTCCATAGCATAGACAATAGCAGAGTCCACAGAATAAGATGAGTAAAGATTGAATAGCTTGTCGGATAATTCGCAACGAGCCTCCAAGGTCTTAGCGGCATGAAGTTGTTTCTTTACACTGCGTATAACATCTTCATATTGTTTGTCATACTGGGATGACATGGCTATCTCATGGTCGAGATCGTCAAGTGTTGGTATTTGGACCTGTGCATTAATAAGTAATGGCGTACATAAAATTACACAGATGATTGCAATTCTTTTCATTTGCTTCATTCTTATTTGGGGACATGAAATCATCTCTTATGTAACGTTACAATTAATGGTTTTAGTATATAGTAATGTAAGTAAGTAAGACGCTTCGTGTAAGAGATAGAATATCCGCAGAGAAACGTAGCCATCTTTCAAAGGATATAACCCTTTGATTTTCTGAGCAATCACACTTCTCTGCGGCACTTCTATCTTATATTATGTTGATATCGGTTAATACCGAAAACAATTAATGGCTTAAAGTGCTTTCAAGCTGATGGCAAAACCACCTCCACGAACCTGCTGAAGCTTGAGAACATCACCCTTCTTAACAGTGCGCTTAGTAATGGTGTAAGCCTTTGGATTCTTCTCGTAATCAGCATCCTTAGCATCTGCGTAGATGGTTGCCTCATACTTACGACCCTTATCAAGGAAGTCGAGTTTGAGAACACTAAGGTGTGGTGCAAGACCTGTCTTTCCTCCTACGAACCAGTTGTTAGTACCTTTTGCCTTACGAGCAACTGTGATATAACGTGCTGGCTCTGCCTCAAGATAACGGCTATCATCCCAGTCGCAAGCAACATCCTTAATAAACTGGAAGGCATCGTTATACTTCTGATAGTTCTCAGGAAGGTCAGCAGCCATCTGAAGTGGACTATACATCGTTAAATAAAGTGCAAGCTGACCCACGAGAGTTGTGTGTACATAGCTCTTATTATCACACCATGTTGAGAGCTGAGTCTCAAGAATACCAGGGGTATAATCCATTGGTCCGCCCTGAAGACGAGTAAATGGAAGGATAACAGTGTGGTTAGGATCACTACCACCGAATGCTTCATACTCTGTTCCACGTGCTGACTCGTTACCTACAAGGTTAGGCCATGTACGACAAAGACCCGTAGGACGAGTTGCTTCATGTCCATTCACCATAATATGATGCTTAGCAGCTTCCTTTATAACATGGAGATAATGGTTGTTCATTGACTGTGAATAGTGGTGGTCACCACGTGGGATAATGTCACCCACATAACCAGTCTTCACAGCGTCATAACCATACTTATTCATCAAATTAAAGGCATCTTCCATGTGACGCTCATAGTTCTGTGTACTTGAAGAAGTCTCATGATGCATCATCAACTTAACACCCTTAGAGTGTGCATACTCATTCAAGCCTTTCAAATCAAAGTCTGGATAAGGAGTAACGAAATCGAATACGTAGTCTTTCCAGTGACCAAACCAGTCTTCCCAACCGATGTTCCAACCTTCTACCAATACTTGATCTAAGCCGTTAGCAGCAGCAAAGTCGATGTATTTCTTCACATTTGCGGTGTTAGCAGGGTGATGTCCGTTAGGCTTTGCATGGGCATAATCAGTCTGACCAAGCTTTACTGAACTAAATTCATCAGTATAAGCCCAAGACTTACCACCTGCAATCATCTCCCACCAAACGCCACAGTACTTGGTTGGATGAATCCATGACGTGTCTTCAATCTTACAAGGTTCGTTAAGATTGAGGATAAGGTTATTAGCAAGCATATCGCGTGCATCATCGCTAACCATCACCGTACGCCAAGGAGTTTCGCAAGGAGTCTGCATGAATCCCTTCAAACCAGTAGCGTCAGGAGTAAGCCATGACTCGAAGGTCATTGTTTTGTCGTCCAGATTCAAGTGCATTGTAGCATAGTTTGCACATGCTGCTTCATGAATATTAATGTACAAGCCATCATTAGACTTCATCTGTAAAGAGGTCTGAACACCCGTCTCTGAGAATACAGAAACAGATGAGTTGTCCCAGTTTACAGCATCGTGGAAACGCTTACGGATTTCAGAAAGCTTTGATTCCTGTGTCTCCTGCTCCTGTGTATCATAGTCTCCGGGAAGCCACCAAGCTGTATGATCGCCAGCCATAGCAAACTGTGTATGCTCATCCTTTATAACAAAGTAGTTCAGTTCTGGCTGTTGTGGGAATTCGTAACGAAGGCCCATTCCATCGTCATAAACACGGAAACGGATAACAATGTTACGCTTGCTGCTTGGCTGATTGAGGTCTACTTCCAACTCATTGTAGTGGTTACGAATGGTAGCAGTCTCACCCCAAACAGGCTTCCAAGTCTCATCGAAAGTTGTAGTCTTGGTAGCTGTCTTCTCGAAACCATCCATAAGACTGGTTTCGTTCATGCCCTTGCTGGCATGTTTGTTCTTAGCTAATTCCAAACCTAAGTGCGAAGGCTTTACAACAGCCTTACCCTTATAAGTCATCTCATAAGTAGGCACTCCATTCCCTGTTAATGAGAAAGTAACTGCAACATTACCGTTAGGAGACTTTACAGTCTGCGCATTCGCAATGCTTGCCCACCCCATCAGTAGCCCAATAAGGGCAATATTGGTTTTCTTCATTGTTTTGTTAAAGTATAAAAATGATTATAATTTCTATTTAAAGATTGTAAGAGTAATTATTTGATTTTATGCAAAGATAGTAAAAAAGAGTTGAAGTAACTACCGATAGTAGTACTCAAGTAGATAAAGATATGTTGTTATTAATTACAAACAACTTATTATCAACGTTTTAAACAATAATAATAATTTATTGAAGTAGATATCCTCTATTTCCAAGTAAAGTATTATCTTTGTACTCATTAGTAATTAAACGATGAAAAGAAGCTTATTATATATACTCTTCTTGCTACTGCCAACGACATTATCTGCTGGTAGTAAGACACAACAGCTACGACAAAAGTTAGACAATTTGTTGGAGCAGCGCAATACACTTATCGACAATAAGAATAAAGATATCAACCGACTAAAGAAGAATCTCACAACCAGCGAGAATACGCTTAAACGTCTACAGACCTACGAACAGCTATTTGAAGAATACTATGTCTTCCAATTTGACTCTGCAATGACATACCTAAACAAAGGTATCAAACTTGCAAAAGAGACGCAGAACACCTACTATTACAATAGTAATACCATCAGCAAGGCAGAGCTATTATCCATTGGTGGCTTATATAATGAGGCTATTCATGAAATAGAACAGGTGGACACAACCGTTCTTGACAAGGCACAACACTTTGAATATTACTTCTCTCTCTTCCGTATTCACACCTATTGGGCAGACTTCTGTAACGATAAGACCTATACACCAATACACCGAGTAAAGGCGCAAGAATATCTTAAGAAGGCCATGCCTTTTTGCGATGAAACCGATAAAACTTACGAGTATTACCTCGGTGAATACGCTGTTTTTGTATTGAATAATCCACAAGCAGCACGTGCTCATTACATCAAAGCCATAAAGCAGTTACCCCAAAATTCCCGATTCTATGCCATGTCGTGCTTTGCTCTCTCTGGCAGTTATGGCAACGAGGGAAATACAGAAAAGCAAGAAGAGTTCCTTTTATTGTCGAGTATTGCAGATATAGAGAACTGTACGATGGAGAACTTTGCCCTCCAAAACCTTGCAATGTACATCTTTGAACACAACAAAGATGAGCTTGACCTTGCACAACAATATATTCAGACAGCACTCGAGGATGCTCATTTCTATAATAACAGACTCCGCATTATTGAGATATCAAGCAAGCTACCAGTGATTGTAAGTAGCTATCAGCAGACGCTTAACCAGCGCAACAAAGTGCAGATGACGGCCATCACCGTTATCTCGCTACTTCTACTCTTCCTGCTTTCTGCAGTCTTTTATATCGTTAAACAGACCAAACGCCTTAGTCTTCAGCAACAGGAATTGCAAAAAAATAACAACCAACTCTCTGAACTGAACAGACAACAAAAAGAGTTGAATACGCAGCTACACGGCCTTAATGCGTTACTTGTTGATACCAACAGCAAACGCGAGAGATTAGCAAAATTGTATATCGACCTTTGTGCAAAGTATATTGCCCGACTCAAGAAACAACAGACATTGGTTAAAAGAAAGATTAAAGCCAATCAAACCACTGAATTGCTTAGTCAGCTTTCATCAGAACGATTATCTGAAGAAGACGCTGCTACATTCCTCTCTCGCTTTGATAAAGCGTTCCTCGATCTCTATCCAGACTTTACTGAGGAGTTAAACAGCCTACTCTTACCAGAAGGGCAGATTCAGAACAAAAACACCGATGAACTCGCAACAGAACAGCGAATTATGGCACTCATCCGATTAGGCGTAAAGGAAAGTGCCGAGATAGCCGACCTGCTGTTCTACTCTCCACAGACCATCTATAACTATCGCTCTGTCCTAAAGGGTAAAGCCATTAACAAAGAAACCTTCGAGGAAGAAGTGATGAAGCTCTGTCGAGTAATTGGTAAATCGACCTCCACACAATTTAAACCCGAATAGGTTATTAGACCATAATATATATTGTTTTTATAACTATAGCATTGTTTCCTAATATTTTTTATTTTCTTATCGCCAACTTGTCTACCTCTTTAACTTGACGTAGTCCGCTACGCCTACGCCCAAAAGACAGCCAAGGTGATCGATAATAAAACAAAATATGTTTAGGCTCTAATAACCGATTCAGGTTAAAAAAAGCGTTAACAAAAGCGTTTGTTATGTCAAAAACATTAACTTATCAAGTTAAAAACACCAAACATTCAATATCATAAAATAAAATTATCTCTTAATAAAAATAAGAGTATTATTTTGTAGACATAAATTAAACCGCTTAGTAATAATAGATTAATATTCACCAAATAAACTAATTTGAAAGTTATGAAAACAAAAGGAATCAAGTCTATGGTTGCCCTCTTGCTTGGCGCAACACTCATGAGCTCATTTGTAGGTTCATTTGCTTTATTCAACAAACTTGCAAAGTGGAACAAGCACGCTACAAAGTCTAAGTTCCTCAATGAGATTATCTTCCTCGTAATTTCTCCTGCCTACGCATTCTGTAGTGCTGCAGATGCACTCGTACTCAACAGTATTGAGTTCTGGACAGGTAATAACCCTGTAGCTAACCGCGTTGGTAAGACTCGCAACATCAAGGGTGACGATGGTTTGATTTATGCTGTAAAGTATCTCGAGAATGGTTACCAGATTACAAAGCCAGATGGTAACGTATTCTACTTCACTTATAACAAGCAGGAGAACACATGGTACATGAATGCTGAGGGTAAGGAGCAGAAGATTATTCACTTCAATGGTGATGGTTCTGTAAAGGCATTCCTCAACAATGGTTTGACTGCAGACGTTACACTTGATGCAAATGGTGTATACGAGGTTCGCCAGATGCAGGCTGGTACAAGCTTCTTCATGGCAAGAAGATAAGAGTCATTCTTACTACATTGCAATATCAAATAGGGGCACAGGCGTGTCCCTATTTTTTTTCTATAAGGAGTTTCAGCAGTCATATAAAGCGTTTTATGCAGTCTTGATAAGCATTGCTCGCTGTCCAATCATTAGCGTTTACTCTGGAAATATACGACGAGAAAGCATCAATATTCTCATCGTCACCATTCGTGTTAACGCCCCGCACCAATGGTGCGGAGGCTTAGCACATATCGTGCGGAGTATGAACACCAATAGTGCGAAAGCCTAAACACACTCCTATCTATTCTTATAATAAACACTACATACCATTAGAAAAGAGCCATACAATCGAAGAGAAGTATTCATTACATGATAAAGACGATTCATCCCTACCCTACAGAAAAAGGGCTTGCACAAGGTATAACCCCTTGGCAAGCCCTTTTATATTAATGTTTTGTTTACAGATTCTTCTTACTTCAACTTCAAGTCGTAGTTCATATCCTTTGTATTAACTGCTGGCTCCTCAAAGTCAGAGTTAACAAGACGAAGTGTAGAATCGTTTACTACGAGGAAGTTGGTCGTGTTATCCTTACCCAACTCGAACTGGTAGTAAGTATTCGGCTTACCCTTTACGTCCTTCTTTACAATCTGATATTTACCTGTATAGTTGTAAACAGTATCAGTCTCAGAAGCAGACTTCATGTAAGCCTCAGATACGCTGAAACCATTTGATGAATCCTTTGACAAAGCAACACGATACTTGATACCAGCAACATCAGCTGCAGGTGTCAAACCCTCGTAAACAGCAGAGTCGCCAGCAGCAGCTGAATCCTGAACTGCAGAATCTGTACCCTCGTTGTTTGCAGTAGTCTTGCCATTGTTACAAGCTACCATAGCTGCACAAGCAGCTACCAAAAACATAATCTTTTTCATAATCATTTTAGTTTTATATTGTAAACTCTATTTTAACTCTCGCGGTGCAAAGATATTGTATTTAGAATTAAAAACAAGAATGTTTTAACCTTTATTTATCTTTATCGAACAAGTTTTATTTTATTTTTATGGCTATCATACGTAAATCTAATCCAGAAATAAGAAAACAAAATATGTTTAGCCTCTAATGACTGATTTAGGTTAAAAAGGCAGGAATACACGTGGTATCTCTGCCTATACCTATATAAATGATGCGCTTATTATCAAAGAATCTTCAATTCCTTTGCTTATGGAAGATGAATGATATTGGTATAATAAGACATATCACGGTAGCGTTCTGCTTTAGTAAAATTACCTCCATCCTTATTATCCACGAATGGTATGAACCTACTATCATAATCATTAAAAGTTCCAAGGAAGTTTAATCCGCTTGTTTCTATCGGCATATAATACCATCCCTTTGGATTAAATCCATTATAAGGAGCATTAAAAGGTGTCTCTTTTGAACGAATAAAATCCCTCTCTCCTAAATAATAATTATAATAGAAACCATTGCTGCCATTCAACAAATAGCCCACTTCAACACCAAAATTGTCTACTATATTATTGTTAGGGTCTTTCAAATCGATGTTCCAACCATCTTTACAAATATACTTTGAATAGCGTACACCACCCGTAACAGCTGACGGAGTAGACACTCCAGAGCCCATATTGATTACTTGATAAGCCTTATTCTTAGCAACAACTTCTGCATAGCCTGTGCCCGCAGCTAAGCAAATAGACTTTCCTGCTGGTATCGATGTTGTTGAGTTTCCTGGCATACCGACACTACTGCTTCCTCGGCTCAATGCTTTGAGGTCAGTCAGATTAGCGACATATAATGCTCCATAAGGAGGTACATTCCATGGGTTTGGGCTCACAAGATAATATCCTTTCAACGATACCGTCTCTCTTGAAGCGTTTGTTATTTCAATCCAACTGTTCTCTCCATTTTGTGCAGAAGAATGGTAATACTCTGTTATCATCAATGCTCCACGTGTCTCTTTCAGACTTGCATTGATACTAAAGTTATACGTATCACCATCTTTGAAGTCTACAATAGCTTTCGCTTCACGATAGAATCGATTACGCATAGACAAGAAATCAATCTGTGGAGCTACTGCGCCTGTCCTGCTATCAGCCTCACTGCGGAGGATAACTCTTGTTTTTGTCGTACTGGTTGCGCCTGGTGTAGCCTTTACCCAGATATAGAAAGGCTTGGTATACTTGGTTGTTCCTGCTCCATCAGCCTCACCACCGATAGCGAAATTATTAACTCTAATCGTGTCACACTCGTCCAAAACTTTTCCCTGTCGTCTATCTATATTAATTCTGTATGAACTTGCTTCCCATACAGGAGAAGCTTTTGAGAGGTCAAATGTACCATCCATGTGGAGCACGTCAGACTTTAAGGCAATAGAATAAACGTTGCTCTTGTAATACATATCCGACTTTGCTCTGACGCCAATCCAGCTTCCTAACATTAAAAACTGAACTTTAGCATGCTTTGTAGCAGGGTCTACTTTCGTCAACTTAGAATAGAGCGGGATGTTATAATCGTACGAACTTGCATCTATAGCCGCTGGTCCAAAAACTCTCATAACACCATTTATGCCTATACCTATTGTCCATGCACCATTTTCTACACCGTCTTCCTTACCCGTAGCCGATGCCACTTGCAGTTTAGACAAGTCAAAATATGTTGGTACAGAGAATGTAAAGTAACCCTTATGGGCTGAGATAACCTGCAAACCTTTGTCAAGTTTATAACTTTTTTGGTATTTTCCATCAGTGATATAGACAAATAAAGGAATCGTACTTCCAACCCGCCAGTTATAAGTCAATGACCCTTGCTTATCGTAAGTAATAGGAGTACGGGTCGCAGCAGGCTGTTCAGCATCCCATACATTTGTCATCTGTTTTGCGTTCACCATATCCTCTACATTCTTGTCTAATGTAACATCAACGGTGAAAGTAATTTCTTCTTTTGCTTTCTTTTGCTCATTCGAGGTGATATCTTCCTGTGAGCAGGCTGCTAACCCAAGTGAGATAGCTGCAAAAATAAACGCTTTAATAATGCTATTCATAATTTCTGGTTATTCAAAAAAGTTTGGTGTGTATTTAGCTTGACCACTGGGAGTTGTATTAGTCTCAGTTTCATATTCCTCTTCCTCATCATCCATATTGTGGCTTTGGGACTTTTCTGGGAGATTACCAGTGGCTGATTCTAAGAGAGAAAGTTCCAATATGATTGGTATTACAACCATAGTGGGGGAAAGATAATCTTTCTTCATTTTAGTGTTAATTGTTTGGTTAAATTAAACATAGGTTCTATGCTATCTCACTCGATGCAAGATAGATGTGGTTTTTACCATTTAGGCTATATGGTTTGTACAGTCAGGTAGAATTGGGTTTGTAGTCTACTTGGCTTTGTAGATAGAGAATTGTAATCCCCCAGCAAGCTATAGACAGCCTCTGGGGGATTATAGTATTATAACAATCGATTAATCGTTGTTCTCAAATTCATTGTTCTCACGACGTGGACGACGCTCATCAAAGCGACGCTCACCGTCACGACGTGGACGACGATCACCACGTGGACGACGCTGTGGCTCAACATATCCCTCTGGTTTCTCAAGCAAAACGCGACGTGAAA
>ERZ772932.1267-NODE-1267-length-12139-cov-3.034591_pt1 | contig 12139 bp, 8 predicted proteins | sample MGYA00511684_ERZ772932 | MGnify/ENA primary metagenome ERZ772932 (study PRJEB29015, sample SAMEA2738078) | human oral metagenome | biome: human oral; feature: human-associated habitat; material: saliva | place: China | collected 2210 ...
TAGAGGAACAGCTAACGCATCTCTTTGCTTCCAAGGTCACACTGAGAAGCTCTGCAAGTGGGAAGGGAAAACTAACCATCCCCTTCGCCAACGATAAGGAGCTGGAGCATATACTTCTTCTTCTAGAGCGTCTTCAGCACTAAACCTCGTAGCTATCCTTTGGTCGTGTATAAGCTCCTCGCTCTATCGGCTCTACTCCTCTTCTCTAGCTCAAGAGCCTTTGCTCAAGAGCCAGAGACCTCCTACTCATCTAGTTGGACAGGTATGCCTACGAGTATACTCATCCCTAGGATTTCTGATCGGAACCTAGCCTCTTCGGACTCGATACAGCCGTTTACTCCAGAGGTAGACTTAACAGAGCGAGCCCAGAAAGTGGCACAGCAAGCGCTTTGGCAACCTAACTCTACTAAGGCACTCCTCTGGGGACTTCTCCCTGGTGGTGGACAAATCTATAATCGTAAGTATTGGAAGCTCCCGATATTCTATGGCGGCTTTGTTGGGTGTATTTACGCCATGACATGGAATAATCAGATGTATCATGACTATGCACAGGCATACGTCGACCTTGTCGATAATGACCCTACGACACAGAGCTATAATAGCTTCTTGCATTTGGGCACAACGATTACACCTGCTAATGAAGAACGCTATAAGAACATATTTAAACAACGCAAAGATCGCTATCGCCGGTGGCGTGATTTAAGTATCTTTGCAACCGTGGCGGTCTATGCTTTATCAGTAATTGATGCTTACGTAGATGCCTCTCTATCAGATTTTAATATTTCAGATGACCTCTCGTTGCACATTGCACCGACGGTTATTCCAGATAAGAGTATCACTACACCGAATCATCCCTTCCGTTCATCGGCAATAGGGTTAGGCTGTAGTTTGACATTCTAAGCAGTGACGCACTGTATTTGCGTTAACTAAATAAGACGTAATGAACCATAAGATATATTTCGTTTCACTCCTAATTGCACTGGTGTCAACCAGTAGTTTGCATGCACAAAGACAAACTGTTGTGGATGATCATGGCAATACTTTGGATGTTAGCATACCAACTGCTGATAGCTTACTGACAGGTTATGTTGATGTTAATTACACGGATGATAAGTTCTATGAAAGTGGTAAACTCCAAGGCTTGAATAGTGGGAAAACAACAGAGAAAGGGAGTATTGAAGACATAGAAGAGGGTTTGGAAGGCATTGATCGTAAGATGCGTAGCCTTTCAAAAGTGATGACATTGACTTGTAATGACGAAGTGAAACGATATATTGATAGGTACACAAAGGCTGGGCGAAAGTCTACCAGTTATCTACTTGGGCGTGCCAGCTATTATAACCCATTCTTTGAAAAGGCCTTGCGCACTTATGGTCTACCACAAGAACTGAAGTATCTTCCAATAATAGAGTCCGGTCTTGACCCTAACGCAACATCACGAGTTGGAGCCGCAGGACTATGGCAGTTCATGACAACTACAGGTAAGCAATACAACCTCCAAATAGATAATTATATTGATGAAAGGCGTGATCCTGAGAAGTCGTCCTATGCTGCTGCACGCTTTCTAAGCGATCTTTACAATCGTTTCGGAGACTGGACTCTAGCCTTGGTAGCTTATAACTGTGGTCCAGGACGTGTGAGTAGTGCTATCGCCAAGGCTGGTGGTGGATCCGACTTTTGGGCTGTTTACCGTTATCTCCCTAAAGAGACACGAGGCTATGTGCCTGCTTTTATTGCTGTAAACTACGTGATGAATTACTATGGCGATTATAATATAACACCGCTTCCAACCAATCTTCCAGCTCAATGTGATACTGTTGTGATAGAAAAAGACGTCACATTAGCGAAGGTGGCAGACGTTTTGGGGATTGATTTAGATAAGATTAAAACGCTTAATCCACAGTACAAGTTGGGCGTAGTGAAAGCCCTTTCCACTTACGGAATGGCTAAGTTAAGATTGCCAGTAGATATGATTGAGAAATTTAACTATAGCAAAGAACTTATATATCAAGATGAGGCATCATTCGAGAAAACCAACCCTAATGTCGTTGCTACTAACGCGAACCAAACAACCGTACTACATAGACAGGGCGTAATGATGCACTAAACAAGTCTTTCACCTTATTATATTATAGGAGAGGATGCACTATGGATAAAGACAAGGAACGAACAGAAGTAAAAGCGATTGATTATGAGAAGATGGTTGATGAAGCCTTCCAACATCTTCTTGATACCTATCTTGCCTCGCGTCATCGTAAGAAGGTTGACATCATAACTAAGGCTTTCAACTTCGCACGACAGGCTCATAAAGGGGTTCGCCGATTGTCAGGTGAACCATATATCTTGCACCCAATCGCTGTTGCCCAGATAGCTTGTGAGGAGATGGGACTCGGTGCAACGAGTATCAGTGCAGCCTTATTACATGACGTTGTAGAGGATACGGACTACACAGTAGAGGATATTGAAAATATCTTCGGACCGAAGATTGCGCAGATAGTTGATGGTCTGACAAAGATCTCTGGAGGTATTTTTGGAGAGCAAGCCTCCGCTCAAGCCGAGAACTTCAAGAAGCTCTTATTGACGATGAGTGACGACATTCGGGTCATACTCATTAAGATCTGCGACCGCTTGCACAATATGCGCACCCTCGCTTCTCAGCCTGCTAACAAGCAATATAAGATAGCTGGTGAGACGCTCTATATCTATGCGCCGCTTGCCAATCGACTAGGTCTTAATAAGATAAAGACCGAATTAGAGGATCTAAGCTTCCGTTACGAGCATCCCGATGCATACGCTTCTATTGAGAGGAAGTTGGCTTCTACACAAGCACAACGCGACACTCTCTTCGACGAGTTCACTGCTCCTATCCGCAAAGAACTCGATAAAATGGGCTTTGAATATGAGTTGAAAGCACGTGTGAAGAGCCCTTACTCCATTTGGTGTAAGATGCAGAATAAACATGTAACATTCGAAGAGATCTATGATATCCTTGCTGTCCGAATCATCTATAAGCCTAAGTCTAAGGAAGAAGAAATCAATAACTGCTTCCAAATCTACGTCGCCATTAGTCAGATATACAAGAGCCATCCCGATCGACTTCGCGACTGGGTGAACCATCCAAAGGCTAATGGTTACCAGGCATTGCACGTTACCTTGATGTCATCAAAGGGTCGATGGATAGAGGTGCAGATTCGTTCTGAACACATGGATGAGCTTGCCGAGCAAGGATTTGCAGCCCATTGGAAATATAAGGATGGTGGGGAAATAGCCGAAGATGAGGGAGAATTGAATGAATGGCTTAGTACTATCAAGGAGATACTGGATGATCCTCAACCTGACGCAATGGACTTCTTAGATGCTATTAAGCTCAATCTCTTTGCCTCCGAGATATTTGTCTTCACTCCAAAAGGTGAGATTAAAACGATGCCGGCAGGCTGTACTGCACTCGACTTTGCCTTTCAGATACACACATTCCTTGGTAGTCACTGCATTGGAGCAAAGGTTAATCACAAGCTAGTACCGCTTAGTCACAAGCTACAAAGCGGTGATCAGGTTGAGATCCTCACGTCTATGTCACAGCATGTCAACCCCTCTTGGATCAACTTCGTATCGACTGCTAAGGCTAAAGCTAAGATACAGGCAATCCTCCGCAAAGAGAGTCGTCAGATACAAAAGACTGGTGAGGAGAAGTTGTCCCAATGGTTGAAAGCAAACGACCTAGAGATGACAACGACTGTATTAGATAGGCTTTGTGAGTTGCACGACCTAAAGAAGCATGATAGTCTCTTCCTATCTATTGGAGACAAGACGGTCATTCTTGGCGATACAGATCTTGATGAACTTCGAGGGAAGAACAAGGCAGATAAGCCTACAGAAAAGCGTGGTTGGCGTCGTTATGTTCCTTTCTTGAAGGCTGGAAAGCGGGAGACTCGATCTATAGACACCGATGATTCTGGTCTTACAGAGGGATTGATCGTTGTGACCAAGAGCCTGAATAAGAAGAAACCTATTTTCATCAATGAGGATAATATCTATCGTTACATCTTCCCACATTGCTGTCATGCCATCCCCGGGGACGATATCTTGGGTTATATTGATAATAAGAATCACATTGAGATACACAAGCGTTCATGTCCAGTAGCAGCCAAATTGAAAGCCAGTTATGGTACTCGCATATTGGATGCAAAGTGGGACATGCACCGCAGCTTACTCTTTGAAGCAGCCATACAGATACGTGGTATTGATAGAAGTGGTATGTTACACGACATTGCCGATGTGCTTTCTGACCAGTTAGGAGTTAATATCCGTAAGATCACCATAACGAGTGACAACGGCATATTCGATGGTACCATTGAGATGCAAGTGCATGATCGTAAGGACGTGGAGATGATCGTTGAGAGTATGAAGAATATAAAGGATATGCAAGAGGTGCAGTCTGTTCTGTAAGTAATAGACCCAAAGGTGTAAAGAACGGAACGCCCTTCTCGCCACAAAGAGAGGCTCTTCTTGATTCAAGGAGAGCCTCTCTTCATATTCAAGAAACGCCCTCTTTAAATGGAAAGAACCTTATTCTTACTTTGAATTAGATAATATGTAAATCGCTAATAGTGGGTATTGCTGTATTAAATAAATATCTATACCTTTGCAACCGATAAAGATGTTGTATAGAATAAAGTACTGAATAAGACTTCATCTACAAACAAACATCTACGAATCTGCGGATCTGTAGGCAATAGCCAATAGATCTCTAAACTTAATTTATGAACTGAGTAGCATATTAAAAGATACTCATTTCTCCTGCAAAGAGTGGGAGAATTGCATAAACTTAAGTGATAAACTACTCACAATCTGATAATATATGATTAAATTAAAGATGGACTTTGGAAGGCATGTTAGATTATTGTCATCTACAATCCTAATGTCTTCCTTGTTACTTTTCTCGCCTCCACTCTTAGCCTCGATAACGGCGCATGGGAGGGAACATGTTGGTGATGATGATAAGAACGAAGGTTCTTCTGTCACCTTTTCCGTAGTTGCTGAACAATCTCAAGAGCCCCTCGTTGGTGCTGTGATACATTGCGAAGGCTTGTCAACTCCTGTTGTCACGGATATTAACGGTCGTTGTGTGGCTAAGTTCAAACATCCTGTAACTCGCATAAAGGTATCGGTCTCTTATATAGGTTACAAGAACTTGTCACGCTTGGTAGTCGTTCCTTCAAACGGACAAGTGGTTTTGACGATGAAAGACGACTCTAAGCAGTTGGATAATGTGACGGTTACGGCTTTGCAACGACACACCTCCGTCTTGCAGCAATCAGCGTCTATTAGTCAAGAGGCATTGGAGAAAGGCGGTGCAACCTCATTAGCCAAACTACTTGAGACGGTGCCTGGCGTGAGTTCAATTAGCACGGGAAACACGATCGCCAAACCTGTTATTCAAGGTATGCACAGTAGTCGAATCCTATTGATGAACAATGGAGTTCGACTCGAAAGTCAGAGCTGGGGAGCCGATCATGCACCCGAGTTAGACTATACGGGATCGAGTATGGTTGAGGTAGTCAAGGGTGCCGAGTGCATTCGTTATGGCTTTGGTGCGATGGGCGGAGTTGTTCTCTTGAATGATGCTCCACTACCTTATGGAAACAAGAAGACCATGGTGAGCGGTAATGTCAATATGGGATATGATACCAACGCAAGGGGCTTTAGCGGTTCAGGTAGTATAGAAGCTGGGCGCAAGAACATCGGTCTGCGCCTGCATGGAATGTACACAAAAGGCGGTGATTATCGCACTGCCGACTATGTCTTAAACAATACTGGTTATAACACAATAAGCCTCTCTGCGCTTGCAGGATATCAAGGGAGAAAGGTGACAGCGACGCTCTTCTCGAGTATTTATTACCAACGAAGTGGAATCTATTATGCTAGTAAGATATCCGATTTGAACCAACTCCTCAAACGCTTCGAGTATGGTCGTCCAGATCCAGAGACCGTTAAGCCCTTCTCATATAGCATTAAGCCGCCCTTCCAGCAGTCGCAACATGTAACGCTGAAAGGCGAATTGAAGTGGGATATTAACGCTTATCACCGTCTCGACTTCACCCTTTCTTTCCAAGAGAACTTGCGTCAGGAGTTTGAAAACAGGAAGAAGGAGCAATGGAGTTGGATACCTGTTCAGGACTTGATATTGAAGACTTATAAGTTTGATGTGCTCTGGCATGCTAAGTGGAAACGATGGAACATGACCACAGATGCAGGCTTATCTAATACCTATCAAACGAACTTCAACTATCCAGGAACTAAACAACCAGCCTTCGTTCCGAACTTCGCTGCCCTCTCAATGGGTGGTTACTTCTTGCATAAGGCAGAGTTCGGTCGATTGCAATGTGCCTTGGGTATGCGTTATGACTTCCGTGTGATGTCGGTGAATGGGTATAGTAGTTTGAGTAATTACACTTACTATGATGACTTCAAGCTGTATAGTAACTTCACCATGAGTCTGGCATCTCATTACCAGTTGACAGACCTTTGGGACATTCGAGCTAACATTGGTTGGTCATGGAGACCACCTGATATTAACGAGTTATATGCCATTGGCTTGCAGGATGGTTCTTACTGGGTAGTGGGCAATAAGAATCTTGCCAGCGAGCGAGGATACAAACTCGTGGTAGGTACAAGATACCGCAATACATGGTTGTCAGTAGAGCCGAGCTTCTTCTTACAGCGCATTAATAGCTACATCTATGACCACATTGGCGAAGGGAAAGACCGCTTCCATAACCATCCGAGTGGTAAGTATCCTAAGTTCATCTACGATCAGGACGATGTGAAACTATACGGTGGTGATATTGAGGCGACGCTTAAACCTTTGCAAGGACTCACCTTTGTGGGTAAAGGCGAATGGATGTTCGCACGCAATCTGACGCATAACGACTGGTTACCTTTTATGCCTTCCGATCGTTACGGACTATCATCTACCTACGAGCGAGGACTTACGAAGGATGATAAATATCATGGTTCGTTGTCGTTATCGGGTATTTATGTGACAAAGCAAACCCGCTTTGACCCTGATAAGGATTTAGTTCCTGACTCGCCACCTGCTTACTTCCTTCTGAATGGTACAGCCGAGTTGCGTATCAAACTACAGCAACGAAGAGAATTGAAGTTTATGCTTGTGGGTGAAAACATCCTTAACGCATTATATAAGGAGTACACTGATCGGTTCCGTTACTACGCCCATGAGCGTGGAGCCAACTTCTCCTTACGTACATTGTTTAAGTTCTAATCAATCGAAAAGTATATGAAACGAAATAGAAACATACTATTGCTACTTGCCATAATGCTAATGGGACTCCTGTTCGGGAGTTGTTCCAACGATCAAGTAGACGACTTCTTCAAGAAGATAGTACAGGCTCCGCCCTCATCAATAGAGCGTGATGTGAAGGGGCATGAACAGATTTATGCTGTCCACGCCATCCTGAGAATGGGGTATAAAGGGGGCATGATTGGTGTCGGACCAGATGGTAATGACTCGCTCACAGCCTATAACACCTATCATGTGGTTAGTCCGGAAACAATGTTACCCATTATGCAGGAGATTGATATCACACGTGATGATGATGGGCAGATGACCATTACTACCGAGCGTAATTGCTTTGATGTGATAGCGTCAGACAATATCTATTACGGTTTAGAACTCAAGTATTATGACCGCAACGGAATGCTTATCAATCATCAATTCTCGGGCTATCCTTTCACGAAAGATAAGGAAGGTTACAGCATACCAGACGAGGATAACGCCACCTTACTGGTGCATCAACACTTCTTTGGAGTAGGTAACTCGTCATTGGATCAAGAGGTATCTACGGGTACAGGAAACGCCGAACGCAAGAAAGGAATACAGTTGGCTTATCCACGTTCGTTGGCTGATTCGCCCACGTATTACGACCGATACACCTTTAGGGAGAAAGCTGGTGCAGCGGAGATGGCTAGTAAATTCTCTACGTCGAACATCTTTGCTCCAGAGAACTTCCAGCTCGGTAAGAATGAAGTGAGCTATCAACCGGACCTCGCCTGGAAGGCTATTGAACTATCAGGTAAGCCTGATGCCTTGAAGCCTCATACCTTTGATGGGAAGAGTTATAGGCTCTACAAGACCATTGATCAGACCCTCCTTAACAAGATAACACCGGAACTCTTCACCTATGAATACCGTGACACCGACCCTGTGGAGGAGGAGCTTGGCAAGCTATTCACCGAAGTTTATAACGATGACTTCATCGATCCCGATACCGAGTCGCCCCGACAACGCTACGGGCACACCGTGGGGCTGTTACGACAGAAGCGCAGTCTGGATGTTGGATCGGACTTAGACAGGCTCGGTTTTAAGGGCGTTATGCAGTTCCATCGGGCTAATGTTGCATTCCAATTACAGGTTCGCATTTGTCATATATTGAATAAGGGACAACAGCACGCAGGCGAGTCTGAGAAGCCAGCGAAGTATTGCAACACGAATAATAGTGAGGGGGCTTTCCTCTGGGCATTCAATGAGATACAACCGGGATGGGACAGTTTCGATATTGATTATCCCTTGTCAGTGCGCATTATCGCTGATGTAAAGGATGGCGAAGAGAAGTGTTATGAAGACGTGAAGCGTTTCTATTCAGGTGTAGAGAAGGCGCAACTGTGGCGGATGTTGACCCATCCACAGGATTACTTCACGCAATATAGACAGAATATAGTATTGATGTAAAAGAAGAAAGGACTAATAGTAATGAAAAAGATAATCAAGAGTATTCTCCTGCTCGTTGCTGTTCTAGGCTTGTGTACGTCATGTGACGACTTCGTCTTTGGCAATGTGCATGTTGATTATAATGATAATCCACTAGCGGCGAAAGGCGTTGCGCACAGTGGTGCCGATCGTTATGTTGATAGCTTATCGAAGGTGAAAGTATCGGGTGAAATGGCTAATCCTGATGCAGATGGAGCCTTTAAGGATTGGGCTACATGCCTTGCCATGTTCAAGGAAGGTCACTCGCATGGTGATGCCATGATGCACGGCAACTTTGTTTATCAGAATGCTCCATGGAAGCAAGAGGAGTTTGTGCTCATACATAACAATGCGGGCAAGTGGCCAACGGTTGAGGTTCAACGGAAGAGTACGGTGACCTATCTCGAACAGAACGATGGGAAGCAAGGTCCTGACTATATTCGTATCATTGGCGGAAAGCTGAAGCGATGGGGATTGTGCCTCTATTTCTTCAATAAGGAGGGCAAGCTCATGAATGACGAGATACTCAATCACTCGGATGAATATCAGATATTCTTCACCGTGAGTGAGGTGGATGACAAGGGAAACCCGTATGAAGTGATGGATTGCCGAGGCACTTGGAAGCCTAAGAAGGATAAGTTCGGCGACTGGATGAAGGGCGGAACGATAGATACCACACCAGTCCCTTCACCGCTCTTTGCCAATACCTCGACATGGAAAGAGCGTGCGGCTCTGACACCAAAGATATTCGAATATACCTATCGTGATACGTGGATTCAGGATGCAATGGCTGATGGTGCACGCGAGTTATTCAATCAGCGACTGCTACCACCACTCACTCGTGAGGATGCCGATTGGGCTGTTGCACCTTATGATCAGGATAGAGTAGGACTCAAGGGGCACTTCAATTTCGATATAGATGCCGATGAGAACGATGCATTACATCAGGAGTGGCCGTTAGAGATAACCCGTAGGCAGGACCCCGCAACAGGTGAGGCTGGGCGATATACTCGTCCGTCTTATCTCCTTCCGAAGTTCTATCTGTCGGTGCGTGTGATGAAATGTCCGAAGGGCAAGAAGGCTCTCATTCCTAAAGAGGAGTATCTCAACCGCCATTCCACCTATGTGTTCCGTAGCCCATTCATCTGTTCGGAGGCTTATAACCCTGATGAACCGAAGGAATACGGGGCTGATTCTGAATGGAAGGAACTATTCCGCTTCAACATACCTATTAAGGTCTTTTGCAGTAGCTTCGATACTGATCCAACGACAATCGACCCTAACGACCCGTTGTACTTCTATATGGGGCATGAGATAGGACTCGCCTCGGCGGATGCGATGGAGGCTGCTCAGAATGTGCAAACACATGGTATTGGAGGTGGAGCTGGCTTTGGTAACTGGTTCTTATAATAAGAGGTTGAATCGGAGGAAATGCTATGTACCAATCGTCCCAGCCTATGAGACTCACAGTTTCAATACATGAAACGCAGAGTTTCAATATATGGAACGCACCGTTTCAATACATGGAACGCAGGGTTTCAATACATGGAACGCTAAGTACCATTCGCTGGTAATGTTGCAAACAATATATTTAAAGAGTATAAACAGATAAGATAATTGAATGAGATGAAACATAAGAAGATAATAACCTGCCTGCTGTTGAGCCTGATACTCACATGTTTAGGCAGCTGTACACGTAATGAAATGCCGGTGAAACAGTCTACTTCTAAGACGAAGTTAGACCATCTGATCATAAAAGAAGTGTTTTACGTTGGGCATTACTGGTATCGTGATGTCAGGGCATGGGGGATGAAGAATCAGAATCAGATGTATAATGATGACCAATACATTGCTATATTTAATCCGACCAATGAGGTGAAGTATTTGGACGGACTGGCGTTGTGTGTCAATGCCATCGACCCTAGTAGGGCGATTCAGTTTGCTCCGAAAGACGACTTTGTCAATCGTTATTATGGTGCATCAGGCATCTCTTATTTCCCTGGTAAGGGTGCCGACTATCCCGTAAAGCCTGGTCAGACCATCATTGTGGCTAAGTATGCGATTGACCATAAGGCGCAGTTTGAGTCAGAACTGGAGGGCGAGGACTTGAGTATGTATGGTGGGCTGGATGACTTCCTGGACTTGAGTAAAGCCGACTTCGAATGGACGAATATTAATTATGACGCTGGGCAGAAGAATAACCCCAAAGTTCCTGATATGAATGCTATCCTCACATCAACGGATAGCAAGGGGAACATAGGTCCTTCTTATGACTTTTCTAATATGTCAGAGAGCAATGGTATTGCACTGATAAAGCTCCCGTGGACGCCAGAAGACTTCCGGAAAGGATATGCCGATACGCAAAATGGTAAGGGATATCTGCACTATATCACCGTGACGAGTAGTGCTTTTGGTGATTTCTATGCGATAGAGATTCCGTTTGAGAACGTCATTGATTGTATAACGATTTGTCCTCGTCGTATGTTCCAAATGCGCCCCAGCAAGCTCGATCGTGGTTATAATGCCGTGACAGATGTGTCTTTCTCAAGTATGAAGAAGGGCGATTACCCCATTTATTCTGGTCTTTCATTGCAAAGAAAGTGGGATGGTAAGAAGTATGTAGACGATAACAATACCACAGCCGACTTTGAAGTGAAGCGTGCCTCATTGTCGAGGAAGAAGTAAGAGAGCGTTCACATAGTTGAGTTACAAACGTCATAGGGACAGACGAAATCGTCTGTCCCTATGCTGTATATGAGTATTTCTTTCAGAACGAATAAGGACTATGCCTTTTAGGTATGGCTGACTTTACACCAAGCCATCGAGTTGTTTCTTCAAGTCCTTCAGTTGGTCGCGAACAGAGAAGAGCGTTTCCATAACCTTCTGACTCTTTTCAACACCATTGCGGTTCTCTTGTAACATCTTGCGGGCAGCTGCAATCTTGAAACCACGCACCTTCACAAGGTTGTAGATAACCTTTATTTGTTCGATATCTTTCTCTGTATATTGGCGCACACGATTGCCTGTTGTCTTAGGACGAAGGTGTGGAAATTCAGTCTCCCAATATCTCAGCAGACTCTCCGAAACGTTTATTTGTTGCGCTACTTCCTTTATTGAATAATACAATTTATGCGGATTCTCTGCCATATCTCGTTTCTTTTAATTCAGTTGTTTATGTGGTTATGCTGATGAAACACCTTTACACTCCCACGATGGTAAATAAGATTTTGTGTATTCAGCAGCTTAATTGCTTGCAAAAATACGCAAAAGTCAGTATCTTTGCAACACTTTTAGGTAGAAAATTGAATTAAATATATAATAAAGATGATGACAGCAAATGAAATCCGCGACTCTTATTTGAAGTTCTTTGAG
>ERZ772932.1268-NODE-1268-length-12137-cov-2.772803_pt1 | contig 12137 bp, 9 predicted proteins | sample MGYA00511684_ERZ772932 | MGnify/ENA primary metagenome ERZ772932 (study PRJEB29015, sample SAMEA2738078) | human oral metagenome | biome: human oral; feature: human-associated habitat; material: saliva | place: China | collected 2210 ...
ATGGCATGCGTTGATCTCATTCTTAGCACTTGTGCTCGTTATGTCAATAGGTATCGCTTATTATGAGGTGGATCCACATGTTCCGATGTTTATCGGAGTAATTGTAGCAGCTGTTGTATCTCTGTCGCTTGGTTTCAAGTGGGGCGAAATTGAAGGAATGATGATTTCCGGAATTTCAAAGGCTATGCAGGCAATCTTGATTCTTGCCATCGTAGGTATGATGATAGGTGTATGGCTTGTATCCGGAACTATTCCAACGATGATTTATTACGGACTTAAATTGCTTTCGCCGTCTATTTTCTTGATTGCCGCATTGTTGGTGTGTTCTATTACATCCCTTGCAACAGGTACATCGTGGGGAACGGCAGGAACTATGGGACTTGCACTTATGGGTATTGCCCAGGGGTTAGGAATGCCTTTGGGAGTAACTGCAGGGGCGATTTTATCCGGAGCTTACTTCGGAGATAAGTTATCTCCACTGTCCGATACGACAAATCTGGCACCTGCCATGGCGGGAACAGATGTATTTACCCATGTTAAGTACATGCTTAAGGCAACAGGAGTTGCGTATGTAATTGCAATTGTGTTCTTTGGTATTTACGGATTTCAGCATGCGGCAAGTGGAAATGCAAATTTAGAGCAGGCACAGATTTTATCCGATGGCATCAAGAATACGTTTAATATTAATCCGGTATTATTGTTACCACCTGTAATCGTTATTGCTGCTATTGCACTTAAGATTCCGGCGATTCCCGGAATTACGCTTGGTCTGATTTCAGGTGCTGTCATGGCACCTATTTTCCAAGGGGATTTGGCTATATTCAATGATGAAATGAAACTTTTGCACAACGGAGTTACATTTGGAGATGTTCTGTCCATTGCAAGAAACGGATTTATTTGTAATACAAAGATCGAATCATTGAATAGTTTATTGACCAATGGCGGTTTGATGAATATGTCATCATCCATACTGATGTCAGTTATTGCAATGATGTTTGGCGGTATCATGGAAGGTACAGGTCAGCTTGCAGTAATTATAGACGGTATTACGAAGATTGTTAAGAGTGGTCCGGGACTTATCATCGCAACGGAAGTTACTTGCGTACTGTCTAATGTCACAATGCCGGAACAGTATATTTCCATCTTGATTCCGGGAAGAATGTTTGCACCGGCATATCGTAAGGCGGGAATACATCCTAAGAGCTTGTCCAATGCACTGGAATCGGCAGGAACGGTTTCATCTCCTGCAGTTCCATGGAACACATGTGGTATGTTCATGGCAACCACACTGGGAATTTCAGTTTATACATATATGCCTTATCTGATTTTCAACTATGCGATGATGCTGTCCACGATCGTACTTGCTTTTGTGGGAATAACAGTCACAAAGATGACTCCGGAAGAGCAGGCAAGAGCAGATGCCGGAGAACTGGTATAGAAATTGCCTTGACAGAAATGAAGCTCAATTGACTTTGTTCCTGTAGTACAGATTACGAATCAGTGTTCATTTAAGCTTAAACTTAGATAAACCCATATAAAAAACAATAGGTGGTGTGTCAGAAGCACTTTACTCTGACACACCACCTATTTTATATTTTCTGACAGCAATCATTTAGATTTGGATGAAAATTAGGTTTAATCAATAAGTACTCCATATTTACATCTCATTTCTATCATATATGGGAAATCTGCTGAAGTAATCTTTGACAAGTCTGAGGAAAGTCTTACTCAACAGTAAAACTGCAATTAAGTTTGGAATAACCATCAGACCGTTGAAAGTTTCGGCAATTCCCCAAATTGCACGTAGATCTGCTGTTGCACCTATTATTGCAATGAAAGCATAGACAACTGCAAAAGGTTTCAAGACTTTTGAACCGAAAATATATTCTATACATCTTGAACCGTACAGCCCCCAACCGAGAGCAGTTGAAAATGCAAAGCATACTAGGGCTACAGCGGTGAAAAGTGAAACCCAATTTCCGTAAGTTGCAATGAACCCGTTGATTGTCAGTTCAGCAGCGGCAACGGTGCCGTACTTGATTTGGACTCCGCTGCACAGAATTACTAATGCTGTCAGAGTACATATTACAATAGTATCTGCGAATACTTCAAAAATTCCCATTAACCCTTGTCTCACCGGCTCTGTTGTGTCTGCAGATGCATGAGAAATTGAACCGGTGCCCAGACCGGCTTCATTTGAGAATATTCCCCTTGAAACTCCTTTTTTGATACTGATAAATACTGCACCGACCGCACCGCCTGTAACTGACGAAGGGTTGAACGCACCTTTGAATATCATTGCAAACACAGTAGGAATGTGTTTGAAGTTGATTGATATAACACCAATTGCAAGAATGATATAGACGAAAGCCATTAAAGGAACTAATTTTTCTGTAACAGATCCGATTCTTTTGATACCTCCCAGAAGTATTATGAGAATGAGAGATGTAATTATTATGCCTATGGTAAGATTTACCATCTTTAGTGATGAGGTTTGAATAACTCCGTAGCTGAGAAGCGCAGAGTCGATGGCTGTCGTAATTGTATTTACCTGAGTAGCATTACCGGTACCGAATACGGTAAGTACACCGAAGGCTGAAAATAGGTATGCCAGCCATTGGCAGTTTTTAGGCAGACCATTCTTGATGTAATACATAGGTCCGCCAACCCAATCGCCACGTTCATTTCTTTCTCTGAAATGAACTGCCAGGGTTACTTCTGCGAACTTAGTGCACATACCTAATATTGCAGCAATCCACATCCAGAATACCGCACCTGCACCACCTATTGCGATTGCACCTGCTACACCTGCAATATTTCCTGTTCCTACGGTTGCAGCAAGGGCTGTGGTGAGAGACTGAAAGGGGGTTGTGGCGCCTTCAGCAGCTTCAGTTTTGACGAAAAGTTTCCCTAAAGCGATCTTCAGGGCATAGACAAGCTTTCTGAATTGAATGAAACCACTGAGGATACTTAAATAAGTCCCCACTCCGATTACACAAATCATTGCAGGAACTCCCCATACTATGTTGTTTATAATTTCGTTAATATGAGTGATGGTTGACATAATAAATAAAATCTCCTTTCAGCTAACGTAAAGTTATAGGTTTTCAGCACAATATAAAAAATGTGCAAAATCATCGGCTTCACACATCCATATTGTACCATTTACAGGGAATAAAATCCAGCGATAACGCCATGTGTTATGTATACATGGGTATGAACTATGTTTGCCATAGCTCCTGTATACATAGGTAAGACTTATATATTATGTTTACATATATATACACATATAGTTATACTTATGGCGATTATGGCAAAATAAATTATATTAAAAGAATAATTTTTTAGTTGTTAGACTTACTGATAAGTGGTATATTTTAGGTAGGACTTAAGTTTCGCATATAAGTTTTTTTACAGAGGAAAGGAGAAGAATATGAAATCTCACAAATTTTTTGCATGGGCAGCGGTGGTATGTTTTGTTATGACAATGTGCACAGGATATGGATTCAAGAAACCGAAGAAAAAAGCTTGAACTTTTCTTTTCTAAGTGATAGGATAGACACAATACGATGATGAGACGAGTAAGTCGCTCCACCGGCAGCAAGAGAGGAATGGATGGTGGAATCATTCTTGCCGAAGCGTACTGAAGACCAGCTCGGAGTGGCACTAATCCTGCCCGCGACAGCCTTGCGTTATAGGTAAAAGAGTGTCAAGATATAAATTATCATAGAGAGTGTTTGTATGGTTTAAGTCTGTTATATATTTGTATAGCTTGAAGTCATCATGGATGTGTTCTGTTTTAAGCTATTATATATTGTGGCATTTAGGCTGATTATATACAGCATGATTAGATAAGGATTTTATCTTGGAAGACGGGTGGAACCGCGAATACAGATAGTATGCGTCCCTTCTGGCATGTATTTGGCTGGAGGGATTTTTTGTTTACTAAAAGGATTTACAGGGAAATTATCCAATCAGTATGGAATTTATTTAAGAAAAGAGGAAATGATATGATTATTACATTAAAAGACGGAAGCATGAAAGAATATGAGTCTCCGATGTCTGTCTATGACATTGCGAGAGATATCAGTGAGGGACTTGCTCGTATGGCATGTGTGGGGGAAGTTGACGGAAAGGTGGTAGATCTGAGAACGGTAGTTGACAGGGACGCCACATTGAACATATTGACTTTTGAATCTGAAGAGGGTAAAAAGGCTTACCGTCATACCTGTTCTCATGTTTTGGCTGAAGCTGTAAAGCATCTTTATCCTGAAGCAAAGATGACAATCGGACCTTCAATTGACGATGGGTTTTATTATGATTTTGATATGCCGCCTCTAACGAGGGAAGATCTTGACAAAATTGAAGCGGAAATGAAAAAGATAATCAAGAAAGGCGAAAAGCTTGAAAGTTTTACTTTGCCTAGAGAAGAAGCCATTAAGATGATGGCGGAAAGGGAAGAACCTTATAAGGTTGAACTGATTCAAGATCTTCCGGAGGAAGCGATAATTTCTTTTTATAAACAGGGAGACTTTGTTGAACTATGTGCAGGACCTCATCTCATGAGCACGAAACAGATAAAGGCATTCAAACTTATATCGACTTCAGGGGCATACTGGAGAGGCGACGAACACAATAAGATGCTTACGAGGATTTACGGTACGGCATATACTAAGAAATCTGACCTTAATGAATATCTTGACTACCTTGAGGATATTAAGAAAAGAGACCACAATAAGCTTGGTCGTGAGATGGATCTTTTCACAACTGTTGATGTTTTGGGACAGGGACTTCCACTTTTTATGCCTAAGGGTACGAAGATTATTCAGAAGATGCAGCGTTGGATTGAAGATCTTGAGGATTATGAATGGGGTTATGTAAGAACTCGTACCCCTTTAATGGCAAAATCCACATTATATAAGATTTCTGATCATTGGTATCACTATAAAGACGGAATGTTCGTTTTCGGATATGAGAATAGAGAGGACTTGGAAAGTGTGACAAGCGAGGAGAGAGAAATCAAAGGATTGGAAGATTTACCTTTGATTGAAAATGATCCCGACAGCAATGTTTATGCTCTTCGTCCTATGACATGTCCGTTCCAGTATTATGTATACAAGGCAAGACAGAAAAGTTATCGTGATTTGCCGTATCGTATGGGTGAAACTTCAACTCTCTTTAGAAATGAAGATTCCGGAGAAATGCACGGCTTAACTCGTGTTCGTCAATTTACGATTTCAGAGGGTCATCTGGTGTGTACACCGGAGCAGATAAATGAAGAGTTTAAGAACTGTGTAAAACTTGCAAAATACTGCCTGACAACATTAGGTCTTGAAAATGATGTGACATACCGTTTCTCAAAGTGGGATCCGGAGGATTCAGAAAAATATCTTGGGACTTCGGAGCAGTGGGATAATGTTGAAGCTGCAATGAGGGATATATTAGACGAAATAGGTCTTGATTATACAGAGGCTACAGGAGAGGCTGCATTCTACGGTCCGAAACTTGATATTCAGGCTAAGAATGTTTATGGCAAAGAAGACACAATGATCACGATTCAGCTTGATATGTTCCTTGCGGAAAGATACGATATGTATTATATAGACCGTGACGGTGCGAGAAAACGCCCTTATATTATTCACAGAACATCCCTTGGATGCTACGAGAGAACACTTGCCTGGTTGATTGAAAAGTATGCGGGAAAATTCCCGACATGGCTTTGTCCTGAACAGGTTAGAGTTCTTCCGGTATCAGAAAAGTATGCAGACTATGCACAAGAGGTATACAGAGAGCTTCGCAAAAATGGCGTTGATGTTACTGTTGACAACAGTGCGGAAAGGGTGGGCTACAAAATAAGACAAGCTCAGCTCGATAAACTTCCGTATATGCTAGTTGTCGGGGCACAGGAAGAAGTGGATAAAACAGTTTCGGTTCGCAGCAGGTATGCAGGTGACGAAGGCATCAAACAGCTTTCGGAATTTGTGGATGAAATCTGTAAGGAAATCAGAACTAAAGAAATCAGAAAAGAAGTTATCGAAGAAAAGTAATAAAATTTACGCTATCAAAACCCCACAGGTTTCAAATATGAAAAAACGTGGGGTTTTAAGATTCATTTTTCTAATCTTTATGATTTTAGCGGAATAGGTGGTTCTAGGATTAAAATTATCGGATGAAATATATTCTTTTCCTATAATCGGTACTATATTTGAGCCTTAAGGCGTTCAAACATTTTCTTTACGGGTGGAAAATTGATTACGATAATCGTGGCTGCACCTTCAGCGGCAATATACGTAATGTTGTACCATAATGACCAGGTTAATGCACTGAATCCTTCCGGTGCGTAGGATCCGAAGAAGATAACTCCGGATAAAACAGCAAAGAAATACCTGCCCAAAAGTCCAATTAGATATGAAACTGTTAAACCGTTTTTCGTATTTCTGAATATACCGCCGACTCCCGTAGCACCAAATGCCAGAGGATAGTCCAAAAGAAGCTGAGCCGGATGAATTACATAAGGTCCGAAGATCAGGTTTACAAGTCCCAGTGCGATTCCCGCCATAATGCCTTTTTTTGGTCCGAGAAGATAGGAACAAAGTGCTATCGGAAGCAGTGAAAACAAGGTCACTGAACCGCCTTGAGGCATTGAATAGACCTTTATTTGTGATAAAATCATAGCAAGGGCAATTAGAAGTGCAGAGATTGTAAGAGCTTTTACATCCGGTTTAGTGGATTCGGAATCTTTTCTGTTAGGCAGAAAAATCAACAATAACAATAGTACAATTACAGCAATAACAGATACTTTTCCAATTGTGGATTCAAAAAAACTTTGCATGAAATTCTCCTTATTAAATAAAAATTGGTTCAATTAAATTCGGTTTCATCTTCCCTATAACCCTTGTCGTTGTCCAGGTAGACTCCGGATTTCGGAAGGCTCCATCTGAAATGAGCTGCCATAAGCCTTAGAACGATTACAGTTATCATTCCTAAAGACATTGAAATTGCGTTATTAAAGTAAATGTGTGAGCTTACACATACTATTGCACCTATCAAGGAAGCACTTGCATAAAAATGTTTTATGAATATATAGGGTTTATCCCCTGCCATTACATCTCTAAGAACTCCCCCGCCAACACCGGTTACAACCCCTACGAAGGCGAAAAGAAAGTAATTTGCACCGGGTGTAACACTCATGGCTATGGCAATTCCGTTTACCGTGAATATTCCAAGCCCGATGGAATCTGTAATCAGCATAAATCTTCCGTAATATATAGGATTGTTTATTATTATCTTCTGAACCCATGGTATGAAAACCACCAGAGTTGTGGCTATGGCAAATATTAAATATATCGGATATCTGAAGGTTGTAGGCGGATTGATTCCCAAAATCAAATCCCTTATTATTCCTCCTCCAACAGCAGTTGTGATACCCAGAAAAGCCACTCCGAAGAGATCCATCTGCTTTTGACAGGCAGTTACGGCACCTGATATGGCAAAGGCAATGGTTCCTACTATTTCAAATATAAAAATTGCGTCTAACATTCATAATCCTTTTTGTATAAAAAATCGTATATCAAGGACAATTATAACACAATGTAAACTCTTTGCGTTACAAATTTTGTTAAAGGTTAGAATATAACTTGCAATAATTATTGCAAGTTATATTTTTGAGTTTTGCAAGCACATGTGATAGAATGATTACTGAGGAAAAATATATGAAAATAATTGAATTCCGGAATTAGAAGTGTATTAGAATTTTTAAAAAATCTCACGCTTCTCAATACTTTCATAGTATAACAAAAGAAAAAATTAGAAAAGAGGTAGAATATGATTTATAAAAAAATAAAAGTAATGAGTACCGATGACTCCAAAAGATTTTACAGGACTATGTATGTTCGAAGTGATTTGAATCTGTTTCAGCTTGGTGTTACCATATTAAGTGCGTTTAACTGCATGTTTTATCATATGTTTTTATTTACGGATAAAAGAAGGTCATATATTGACAGTTCTTGGCTTGAAGACGATTTCGCCGTATATTCTCCTATTTGGGAAAAAAGCATGGATTATGAAAAATGCACTGTCAAGGATTTAACTTTGAAATCAAACAATACCTTCCGCTTATGCTACGATACCGGTGATAACTGGGAGTTTGACATTAAAGTTTATAAGGTGGAAAAAGACTTTGATGATGACTTTTTTGGTAGAATAATAGACGGAAAAGGGCAATCCATCTTGGAAGACCATCATCATTTACTTTGGGAGTACTTAGAAAAAGGTAAAGATATATTTAAGGATGAAAACATTTTAGATTTTAATCCGGAGATTTTGGAGGAGCTTGAGCACTTTGATGAACCTCTTAATCTGGAAGAATTTAATTCTGAAGTGGAAGCAGCTGATTCAATTTGCGACGACCTTCTTGAAGCGAAGAAAAATTTCTTTGGATAAAAGTGTATATTGTTCCCATCCCACCGGTAATATCGAAAAATATGGGCAATAAATGATTCGCAAGATGTAATCTCTTGAGTAATGATATGGAGAAATGATGACAAAATACAAACCACCATTTGAAATGAATGAACAGATAGCGACTCTTACCGCTGAAATTGCAGAGCTGAGCGGAGGATTAAATTTTCTTTCATGTGCGGCTGACCTATCGCAGTGCTTTTAGTACTTTCGCCTGAAACCATTGAGTTAGGGCAAGCAAAAGGTTCAGAGCTTTACCTCTGAACCTGAATTTTTGGTGGAGGTGTAAAGGCGCATAAATCCGCAATCCCCTTGGTACATCAGCGTTTCGAGAAAAATCTTTTGCTGATATTTACTCTTAATTTTTTCTTCCATGAATACTCTTCTTCTCGATGCGCTTATTGTTTTTCTCTCCATATCAGTTTTGAATTTTTTTTCACTTCCTCTACGAAATCTTTGTTTTCCCTTTTTCCATCCTTGTACCAAAAGCCTTTTCCTGCGTGCGATGCCTTTTCCATCTTTTCTGCATAGTCTTTCGGCAGGTAGTAAATTTCCTTTAAGGTTCTTGACTCAATGACCTTTCCATCATCTGTTTCTGTCGTACTTGTTCTCGCGTCTTTATCTAGACTAAGCAAGACTCTTCGACCATCTTGATAATTGTCTGTTTTAGTTTTATAGAGATAATAAAACTCTGCTTCTCCATCGGGGGCAATATAGCTACGTATGCTGTATTCCTTAGATTTTATAACATTCTTCTCAATTTTTATGCCGGCTTCTTCGTATGAGACATATCTTTCCTTTGTCATCATATAATAGAAAGCTACCACCAAAACAGCTATCACTACTACTATGGGTAGCACTTTCTTAAGCCATTTTGACCGTTTGATATCTTTATTCAACTTATCTGTCATGTTCTTATCCTCCTTAAGCATAATGTCCAGCGATATATCGAACATGTTGCTGATTTCAATCAGAGTAATTAGATCAGGATAGGTCTTTTCATTTTCCCAGCTGGATACTGCTTGCCGTGTAACATGAAACAATTCACCAAAGTCTTCCTGGGTCATATCCCTTTCCCTACGAATATCTTGGACAATTTTTCCAATCTTCATTTGACCTCCTTTCTAGCTGCATCATACTACGCAAATTGAGGATATGGTAGCAAGCGACAATTTATGTCAATATTTCATATGCAAGTGTTACTTGACATAAGAAAACACTTACTTATATCCTACTTTCTCTTACGCTTTCCGTTTCCTCAACTTCTATTCCATAGTCTAAAATTATACCTTCCTATCAATCTCCAAATTTTAATTTTTCGCTCTTCCTTTGACAGAATACCACAGTGAAAAGAATTTGCCAATTTAGCCGAAAGCGTCATCGAATCGACTCCAGTGTGCCACTAGCACACCTTATCTCTTCGGATGTTTTGACAGACGATCTTCCTCTGCTCCGGCTTCATGTCTTTGCTGCTCGCAGGGATAGGTCAGTCAACTATCCGGAGACTTCGATCCACCTAATTGCGTGGGAGTCGGAAATAATCCCGGTTTTTTTCCCAAACTTTATGCCTCCGGGTGCACCTAAGAGGGATCTGGGTACATCTCGTAGATTTTTAACAAAAAAGCCGTTGAGCCTTGAAAACAGGGGATTTCTTGCAATGTAAAAGGTTCAGAGTTTTACCTCTGAGCCCTAATTTTTGGTGGAGATGATGGGAGTCGAACCCATGTCCGAAAGCATAGTCTCTGCCGCAGCCATTGCAATGACCGGACTCTCGCACGGGCTGAAAAAATATACCCAATTTATCCCTAATTGATGCCGATATCCGAACCTGTGTCCAAAACCCAATTGGGGATGTACCTTGATAGCATACCTACTCCATCAAGTTCTCTGTAATTTGCTGAAAGAAATCAGCACTCCATAAATCCATCTTGGAGGGAGCTTTGATAAATGGGATTACATCTTCTCTAGCTTGCTTGTAATCAATAGTATCGAACTTATTCATGAGCATTTTTTTCACGTCCTCAAGTTCGCACGCATCATTTTCGGTAATAAAACCCGAATCAATTAGCCTTGCTCTTAGATGAGGTAGGTTTACATGCGCTCCATTGCTCATGTAAAACATATAGTCATACAGGTCTCTGCCCTTCACTCTGGTTCGCCAGTTTCTGCAGATAACCGCATGTAGTTTGCCGGCAAATAAGGACGGCTCGTCATACATGTTGACTTCATAAGGAGCCGGCAAAAGTCGATACTTTTTTTCAAAGGAAGCTTCCGCAGGTGGCTGGGTATCGATTTCGAACTTTATCTTTATGGCTTCATTACCCGGAACACTCCCAGAAATGCCCTTGTCATCATAAAAAAAAAGGAGATGCTCTCTGGTGTTCCCCTTTAAAAAAGCGGATTTTATGGTTGTGTCAGTTGCTTTCTTTTTTGTCTCTACGGATAAGTTTAGCCCGTAGGCTGCTGCCTCATTCTCAATAGCAGCAAACCACCGGGACAAATCAAACGCCTCATCTTTTTCCTTAAGAGAAAAATCCAGATCCTCTGAAAATCGATCCAGTCCATAAAACATTCGCAGGGCTGTTCCACCATAGAATGCAGCTTTTCTAAAAAAGCCGCCACGACTAAGCCCGCACAGCGTAATTTCCTGCAATATCTCCTTTAGTGCGTTTACTCTGTCGTAATCCGAATTTAATTCGTACTTTGAAAGCATATGTTCAAGCACTGTATTCACTATTTCCCTACCTCCTTTTTATATACCTTGTATAGAAGGCTCACATTCGTTGCATGATAGGCTTCCACAATTGTCTGCAGTTCCTTATCATCAAGCCTCTTGATTTCATCCATATCGATTCTTAAGTCTTGCTCCAGCATCGCCCTAAGATCCTTCTGGTTTGCGTCCGGCTTAATCGTATATAGCTTGTCGCACAGTGCTTTTTCTCTGGTAGCTATCTGGAAAGTATATTCTCCTTCCGTTTCAAGCACAATGCCAAGTGGATACACCTTTGCCGGTACATCTCTATAGCTAAAATGACCAAAAGGAGTATCGTACGTACGCTTTTTCTTCTTATCAAAAGTCGCACATGTAATGACATTTACCGCCTCCGGAATAATTCCATAATAAGAAAGGGCAAAATCAAAGGACAAATAGGAAGGTCCATAGATACTGCCGGCAAGAAGATATCCTGCCGTCTTTGCATCCGTCTCATAAAGGCCCTTGATAATCTGCGTATAAATGCCTTCCTTCACCATTCTACCAAGCTTTGTCTTGGGATTTCCGTATTCACTTAGTTCATCCATAATCATGGAATATGTTTTTATCATGATTTCACCTCTTTATATCACTATACGATACTTTTCGGTGAAACTCAATAGTCGGAACATAAACTCCGACCTTATCTTTATTTCTCTATATCCTCCATATATTGATAAAGCCACTTTTATCCGTCAGAGCAGGAAAAGGCAATCAAAGTTTTAGAGAAAATTAAGATATAAATCGTGTACAGAACGTGTACAGAAAATTTGGCACACCTTTACCCAAAATAAAATCATAGGAATTACTACCTGGGTCTTGAATTCACGTTCGGGCTGCAACTGCTCTGATTTCAACAAATTTCATCAATCGCAGGCATCCCTAGCGAAAAAGCTGCCTCGCCGCTCTGGTTAATCCAGTCGCG
>ERZ772932.1269-NODE-1269-length-12133-cov-3.010763_pt1 | contig 12133 bp, 9 predicted proteins | sample MGYA00511684_ERZ772932 | MGnify/ENA primary metagenome ERZ772932 (study PRJEB29015, sample SAMEA2738078) | human oral metagenome | biome: human oral; feature: human-associated habitat; material: saliva | place: China | collected 2210 ...
CCTCGAAGTGTACATAAAACTGGCAGTCCCCGAGCACCTGGCCCCCGTGAGCGAGCTGATATTCGCTCATATCGCCGCCCAAGCCGGACTCGCCCAAGAGATCGTCAGCAGCAGCTTTGAGGTGTACAGCGACCTCGAATCCGCCGAGCACCTTTTCACCGTGGCCTCGGGCCTGGAATCGGCGGTAGTTGGTGAACGAGAAATTGCCGGGCAGGTGCGGCGGGCGCTCGCCACCGCCCAGCAGGCTGGCCCCGTGCCGGGTGAGCTGGTGCAGCTCTTTGAACACGCCGCACACACCGCCCGCCAGGTAGGCCAGCACACCACCATCGGGTCGCAGGGGCGTTCTATTGTGGCGGTTGCCCTTGATTTGGCCGATACTGTGGCTGAAAAAGACTGGGCTAACCGGCGGGCACTTATCTTCGGCACGGGCGCCTATGCGGGTGCCACCATTGCAGCCCTGCGGGAACGCGGATGCGAAGATATTTGGGTGAATTCCCGCTCAGGCCGTGCCCAGCAGTTTGCCGCCAAACGCGATGTGCACGCGGTGCCGCAGGGGCACTCATGGCAGGCAATGGCCGAGGCGGATGTGATTATCGGCTGTTCCGGCGGGGCCGCCCCCCTGCCGCCCTCCGACATTCCCCCCGGCCGGCACACCATCCTTGATTTGGCGCTCTCCCGCGATTTCGACCCCGCAGTGGCGGATCTGCCCGAGGTGGAGCTCATCACCCTAGAGTCGGTGCGCATGGCCGCCCCCGAAGAAACTGAAGAGGCCGTCGAAACCGCCCAGCGCATTGTCGAATCAGAGATGCAGGCGTTTGCCGCCCGCCAGAAAACGCGCAATATTGATGCGGCTATTGTTGCTTTACGCGGGCACACCATGAGTGTGCTCGACACCGAGCTTGAAAAGGTGCGCAACCAGTTTGGGTGCGGTGCCGCCGCCGAGCAGCTGGAACTGGCAATGCGCCGCATGGTCAAATCCCTGCTGCACACCCCCACCATCCGGGCCAAGCAGATGGCCGCCCAGGGGCGCACCGATGAGTACGTGGCCGGGCTGGAGGCGCTCTACGGTATTGAGGTCGAAGAAGACTAAACCGGCACGCCCCCCCATACCGCCGGGCACCAACCGTTAACGCGAGGTTTGCACGGGGCCAAACGCCCGCTTGAACGTGAGGGTAAAACCCGCTAAGCCCCCGGCGAATCGGCGATACCGCCCGCCCGAAGAGCGCCCCCGGCGGGTTACACTAATCATCAAGACAAAACGCCCCGCCGAGTGTTTTACAAGGAGCATCATGGAAATCAAAATCGGTATCCGCCACATTTCTCGCGAGATCAGCATCGACACTAATGAGACCGCCGAGAAGGTGCGCTCAAAGGTGACCGACGCTATTCATAACGGCACCATGCTTGAGATTACCGATGAGAAAGGCGCCACAACCTTCGTACCCGGTGCGCAGATCGGCTATGTTGAGCTGGGCACCGAAGAGAAGCGCCACATCGGCTTCGGCTTCAGCGCCTAAACTCTGCCGCAGCACGCCCGCAACCGCCGGTTTCTGTTCCGTGCGGATGCGGGCTTTTGCACGCTTGCAATGAATATTTTTCCGCGCCATCACGGCGAATAAAGATGCGATTCGTCCTCAGACGGGTTAATATTTAAGGGTTAAGTGAATGCCCGGTCGTTAGACTACACAATTTCTTGTTCCTCCCCAGGATGGGGTTACGAATTTCCCGCGATCGGCTTCTACATCATGAGCGCCACGCACCGGCACACGCGAGCGTGTGAGCCGCATACGCCCCAACCGCGCACCAAAAAACGCAAGGGCCTGGCGCCGCCGAACACCCCCACGGGTAGGAAGAATCACTCAATGGCTGATAACGCAGCACAACAGAAAACCGAGACATTCGCCGACTACGGCGTACGCCAGGACATTAGCGACGCACTGGCGGCGGTGGGCATCACCACCCCCTTCCCCATTCAGACAATGGCGCTGCCGGTGGCGCTGGCCGGGCACGATATTATCGCCCAGGCAAAAACCGGCACCGGCAAAACCCTGGGCTTTGGCCTGCCCACGATTCAGAGCGTCACCGGGCGAGACGACGAAGGCTGGGATGATTTGGAGTTCCCCGGCGCCCCGCAGGCACTCATTCTGGTACCCACCCGCGAACTGGCCATCCAGGTGGGTGAGGACCTTGCCATCGCCTCAAAGCTGCGTAACGCCCGCGTGGCAACCCTGTACGGCGGTGTACCGTACGAGCCGCAGGTGAAGCTGCTCAAGAAAGGGCTGGAGGTTGTGGTCGGTACCCCGGGGCGCCTCATTGACCTGTACAACCAGGGTGCGCTGAACCTGAAACAGGTGAAGATTGTGGTGCTGGATGAGGCCGACGAGATGCTGGATTTGGGGTTCCTGCCCTCGGTCGAGAAAATCCTCAGCTACCTGCCCGCTCAGCGGCAGAGTATGCTGTTCTCGGCGACCATGCCCGGCCCGGTCATCTCAATGGCACGGCGCTACATGAATAAGCCAATGCGCATGAGCGCCGCCGACCCGGAAGACCAAGCAAAAACGAAGGCGTCAATCCGGCAGGTGGTGTACCGGGTGCACCATATGGATAAAGACGAGATGCTGGGCCGTATTCTGCGTGCGCAGGGGCGTGGGCGCACCGTCATTTTCACCAAGACCAAACGGGATGCGGCGCGGGTTGCCGATGAGCTGATTGCGCGCGGGTTCGCCGCCGCTCCCCTGCACGGCGACCTCAACCAGGGTGCGCGTGAGCAGGCGCTGCGTGCCTTCCGCAACGGCAAAGTCGATATTCTGGTGGCAACCGACGTTGCCGCCCGCGGTATTGATGTGGAAGATGTGACCCACGTGATTAACCACCGTGTGCCTGAGGACGAGAAAACCTACCTGCACCGTACCGGGCGCACTGGGCGCGCCGGCAATGAGGGAACCGCCGTGACCTTCGTGGACTGGGAGGATATTTCCCGGTGGAAACTTATTAATGATGCCCTGGAGTTGGGGGTTCCTGACCCCGTAGAAACCTACTCGTCCTCAGAGCATCTGTTCTATGATTTGAACATCCCGGCCGGAACCAAGGGCCGCCTGCCGCGGTCCGAGCAGACGCTGGAGGGTCTGGACGCTGAGCGTCTGGAAGATTACGGGGACTCCCCGCGCGGGGCACGCTCATCATCGCGCGGCTCGGGCCGGGGTGGTTCCGGCTCACGCGGGGCCGGGTCACGTTCACGTGCTGCACGGGATGAGAAGCCCGGGCAGGATTCCGGTAAGAAACGTCAGCGCCGCCGCACCCGCCGTGTTGAGGGTGAAAGCGCACAGGACCGTGAGGGTAAACGCGCCGAACGGGAAAAGTCAGTGGAGTCTACCGGCAGCGGTAAACGCCGCCGCCGCAGGCGCCGCCAAGGCTCTAACGGGGCGGGCTCCGGTGCTCCTGCCGCAGGTGGGGAGTAAGCAGCGAGTGAGCGAAACAGTACCCACCGCAGCTACGGCTCAATCTGCGGACGCTGCTGCACCTGCTTTCGACCCGAACGGTTCGTCGCTGGTGGTTCAGGCCGATAACCTGGCGTATCTGAGCGAGCTGCCGGATGCCTCATTCACCGTCATCTACATTGACCCGCCGTTTAACACCGGCAAAACGCAGACACGGCGCACCCTCAAAACCGCCCCCGCGCAGGAGGGCGGTGCCCGGGGTGACCGCACCGGGTTCCAAGGCAAAAGCTACACAAGCGCCCTGCAAACCCTCGCAAGCTACCATGATGCGTTCGAGGACTACTGGGCGTTTTTGGAGCCGCGCATTAGGCAGGCCCACCGTCTGCTCACCCAGGACGGCACCCTCTACCTGCACCTGGACTGGCGTGAGGTTCACTACGCCAAGGTCATGTGCGACATGATTTTTGGGCGCGACTGTTTTATGAACGAGCTGATCTGGGCCTACGATTACGGCGCGAAATCCACCAAACGCTGGCCCACGAAGCACGACAATATTCTGATGTACGTCAAAGATCCGCAAAAGTACTATTTCAATGCGGACACGGTGGACCGTGAACCCTATATGGCGCCGGGACTAGTGACCGAAGAGAAAGCGGCACGCGGTAAACTCCCCACCGACGTGTGGTGGCATACGATCGTCTCCCCCACCGGCAAGGAAAAAACCGGCTACCCCACGCAGAAACCCGTGGGGCTGCTGAAGCGGATGATCGCCGCCTCCTCACGCCCGGGCGACTGGGTGCTGGATTTCTTTGCCGGCTCCGGCACAACCGGGGCCGCAGCCGTTGAGCTGGAACGTAAGTTCGTGTGCGTGGATCAGAACCCGCCCGCGATTGAGGTCATGGCGAAACGCCTGAACGTGGAGGAGCACTCATTTGCCGCGTACCGGGGTGTGCCGCGCGGGGCGGCGGTGCTGTTCACACCGCAGCGCAGTGTGGGTGTGCGCGGGGGAACCTCACGGGACGCGCTCACGGCGGCCTCACGGCGCGCACTGGCAGCGCAGAGCCGTAAAGTACAGGAAAGTGTTGAGCCTGTACCGGGCGCATCAAGCGTGTTTGTGCGGCATCATTCCACGGACGCGGTGGATAAAGACTTGCGAATCCGCGGCCGGGACGTGCTACGCCGTGAAAGACGCCGCCAGCAGCTCGCTAAAGAACGGGCGCAGACGGCGAAAAAGTAGCCTCCCGCAGTTCCGTAACACGCAGAAAACAGCATAATTAGCCTATTCAGAAGGGTTTTGTGCCTTCAGAAGTTAGCAAGTCTTCTGAAGGCACAAACCCCTTCTATACTGCGCGTTATTAGCCCTATCCGCAGGAGCCAGGGACACTAGCGGCTAATCTGGGCGCGGATCGCCTCCACGGTTTCGCGGGAGGTGGTGTACTCCCCCAGCTGGTTTGGTTTGCCCGCACCGTGGTAGTCGCTGGAGCCGGTCACCAGCAGCTCACGTTCACGCGCAAATTCCAGCAGGCGCGCACGGTTCGGCTCGGAGTTTTCGCGGTGGTACACCTCCACCCCGGCCAGGCCCGCCTCGACCATCTGCCCCAGGTATTCCAGCGGCAGCGCTGGCCCGCGTTCCTCACTCATGGGGTGGGCCACCACCGGCACGCCACCGGCGGCGCGCACCAGCCGGATAGCCTCCAGCGGGTCCATTGACTGCTGGTGCACATGGTACGGGCCGTTCACATGCAGGATATTGTCGAACGCGTCGGCGCGGTTCTCGGCGGCACCCACAGCAACCAGCGCATCGGCAAGATGCGGGCGCCCAAACACGGTGTTCTCACCGTCACTCGACTGGGCGAGCACATCGTCCCAGGTCAGCGGGTAGTCAGCGGCGAGCCGGTCCGCCATCCGGCGGGCGCGGCTGAGCCTATCATCCAGCAGGCGTTTCATCTCATCCCGCAGCTGCGGGTAGTCGGGGTCGTACCCGTACCCCAGCAGGTGCACGCTCTTAGTGCGCTCATGCCCCTGCTCGTCCCGGTAGCTGTAGCGGCACGAGAACTCGCCGCCGGGCAGAAAATCCAGCCCGTACTCCCCCGCCAGCTCGGCGGCCTGCGGCCACCCACGTGCGGTGTCATGGTCGGTCAAGGCGAATCCTGCAAGCCCAGCATCTCTAATCAGAGGAACCAGTTCGGTCAGCGGCTGGGTGCCATCAGAAATATTGGAGTGAATATGCAGGTCGTAACGTTCAGTCATACCCTAACTGTACCGCACCACAGCGCCCCACCAGTATCAGTGGCACACGGCCTTTTCGGGTTTCGCCCCACCCTAAAATACGCCCCACGCGTGGGATAGAATACAACTATGAGTGAAAATACGAAGAAGAGCACAGAAGCTCCAGAAACAGATCACCGCGATACCCCCAAAGCATCAGCTTTTCAGGAGTTCATCGCATCTAATTGGGAGCCCGCTGCTGATGATGGCTATACCCGCGAGCGCGTTGCCGATTTTGCGGCGCAACGTCGTAAGAAGATTTCCCAAAAGTTCCCGGGTGAGCGCCTGGTTCTGCCCGCAGGGCCGCTGAAGGTTCGCTCGAACGATTGCGATTACCGTTTCCGCCCGCATTCGGCGTTTGCGCACCAGACCGGGTTGGGTGTTGATCATGAGGCTGACGCCGTGCTGGTTTTTGAGCCTGTGGAGGAGGGCACCGGCGATAACGGCTCGAACCATGAGGTGACCCTGTATTTCCGTCCGCTGGCTGGCCGTGACACCACGCAGTTTTATGCGGATGCGCGCTACGGCGAGTTCTGGGTTGGCCCGCTCCCCACGCTCAAGGAGTTCTCGGAGCGTTACGGTGTGCGGACGAAGGACCTTTCGGAGCTTGAGGTTGCGATTACGAAGAACGCCGGGGCCCAGGATTTGGGTGGGGTGCGTATCCGGCTGGTGCGTGAGGTTGATCCTTCTATTGATGCGCTGGTTGATACCTCCCGGTACAACACGGGCGTTGCGTTGGAGGAATCCGATAAGCTCGATTCCGAGCTGACGGTGGCGCTCTCTGAGGCCCGCCTGATTAAGGACGAGATCGAGGTTGAGAACCTACAGCGTTCGGTTGATATGACGGTGAAGGGCTTCGAGGAGGTTGTGCGTGAGCTTCCGAAGGCGGTGGCGCATCATCGTGGTGAGCGCGTGGTGGAGACCGCGTTTTTCTCGGTGGCACGTACCGACGGCAACGACCTGGGCTATGACACGATTGCAGCCTGCGGGAATAATGCGACGATTCTGCACTGGATTCGCAATAACGGCACCGTGGATGAGGGCAAGCTGCTGCTGCTGGATGCCGGTGTTGAGGACGATACCCTGTACACCGCCGATGTGACCCGCACGTTCCCGGTGAACGGCAAGTTCACCGAGGTTCAGGCGAAGGTCTATAACGCGGTGCTGGATGCTGCGGATGCGGCGTTTAAGGTCGCTGTGCCGGGTCGTAAGTTCCATGAGATTCACGATGCCGCGATGGAGGTGCTGGCTCACCGTCTGGAGGAGTGGGGGCTGCTGCCCGTTTCGGCTGAGGTTTCTTTGACGGTTGAGGGTGGTCAGCATCGCCGGTGGATGCCGCACGGCACCAGCCACCATTTGGGTTTGGATGTGCACGACTGCGCGCAGGCGAAGGCGGAGCTGTACACCGGCGCAACCCTGGAGCCGGGTATGGTCTTCACGATTGAGCCCGCACTGTATTTCAAGGATGAGGATTTGTCTGTTCCCAAGGAGTACCGCGGTATCGGTATCCGCTTGGAAGATGACGTGCTGTGCACCGAGGACGGCAATGTAAACCTCTCGGCGGCACTGCCCCGCACGGTTGAAGAGATTGAAGCGTGGATGGCGAAGCTCGCCCAGTAGTCTCTTACTTTCACAGACGGAAAGTCCCCGCAGCCAGTACTGTCCTGGCTGCGGGGACTTTTTCGTTGTGTCAGATGCCTCTGTGGCGTTAGAAGTTATTAGTCTTCTTTAACTCCCTTAGGCTTGGGGGTTTCGCGGGCTGGGGCCTGCCGGATGGTTTTGGCGTATTCCTCCGGGTCGTCAATGCGCAGACCGAACCGCTGTGCCGCCGGCTGGGCGGGGCCCCGTTCACCGCCTTGGGGTTCGGTACCGCTCTCCGCCGCAGGGGCAGTGCTGTCGGTGGCGTCCGTTGCGGCTGCCCGCCCCGCATCCTGCGAGGCGCCCCGCCCGTAGCCGCTGAGGGCGCCGGTGGTGTTTTTAGCAGGCTCAGACTCGGTGCCCGCTGCGGTGCCTGCCGTACCGGCCGGGGCGGAGGGGGTACTGCCGGTACGCGGTGCGGCTGTGCCTATTGTGCCCGGCTGCTGCGTTGCGTTCCCGCCGCCGTATGCCGCCCCGTGTACTGAGCGCATCGCTTGGGCAAAACCGGGGGTGTCGCGCAGGATCATGCGTGCCTGCCCGGCGTACTCGCTCAGCGCATACATGGTGGTGCGTTCGGGGATTGCTTCCCCGCGCATCGGGTAGCGGCTATTGCCGCCGCGGCGGATACTCACCAGGGTCCACACCATAAAAATGGCGACGCTCAGCGGCACCGTTGAGGCGGCGCGCCCCAAAAAATCAGACCCGTCACCAATGGTCAAAGCCGCACACCCCAGCCCGGCGATAATCCCCCACATGAGGGAGGAGAGCAGCATCCGCCCGTAGCTGCGCTGCAGCGGGTACTCCACCTGTTTCACGCCCTCATTCACCAGGTACAGGGCGGTCACCGGGAACCCGGCGGCGCTGAGCACGTCAAAAGCGGCGAGCGCGTCGTCGCGTCGGGTGAACGCTGCGAGCGCCTCGCCGTTGGGAAGCGGCTGGCCGCTGGCTTGTGCGAGGCGGGAGGCAAGGTATGAGGAGGGCGGGGTCTGAGTCATACCCCTATCTTACCGGGGCGGGCGGGCCCGCCGCCGGGGGGGGGCGCCATCGGCTGAACCGGTTTTTGAGGTCGCACGGCGGGCCGGTGTGCTCACGCACCGGGTTACGCCCACAGCCAGCGGACCCTTATATAAAGTGCGCATTCTCTTTTTCGGGCGTACCCTAGAGAGGTGAGCAATACTAAGTCCAGCGCCCCCAGCAAAATCTATATTGCGCGCCTGCTCGGCCTTGACGTGTTCGACCCGTTCGGTGACCGCCTGGGCAGGTTGCGTGATGTTGTGGTGCTCAAACGCGGTTTTGGTGCCGCCATGGCGGCAGGCTCACGCCCCACGAAAGGCAACGAGCCGGTGGTGGTGGGCATCATCATTGAGGTGCTGGGCAAAAAACGTGTGTTCATGCCGATGACCCGGGTGCGCAGCATTGAGGCGTCTCAGATTATTTCGACAGGTCTGGTGAACCTGCGCCGTTTTGAGCAGCGTAATTCTGAGGTGCTGGTGGTTGGGGAGCTCTTTGACCGCCGGGTGCGGCTGCTTGACGGCAGCGGGGATGCCGTGATTGAGGATGTGGCCATTGAGCAGCGCCGTAACGGCGACTGGGGCATTACGGAGCTGTTTGTCTCGCGCACCGTAAAATCCAGCAGCGGCTGGCGGCGCCGGTCTAAGGAGACGCTGGTGGTGGACTGGGACGAGACGATCCTTTCCACCGACCTTGAGCCGCAGGAGGCGACCACGTTCGTCGCCAACCACGAGAATGCCCGCGCCGCCGACCTTGCGGATGCCATCCACGAGATGAGCGATAAGCGCATGCTTGAGATTGCGCACGAGCTGCAGGATGAGCGGCTGGCGGATGTGCTGCAGGAGCTGCCGGAAGAGGATCAGGTGCAGATCCTCTCGCACCTTGACGATGAGCGTGCCGCGCAGGTGCTTGAAGAGATGGAACCGGATGACGCCGCCGACCTGCTGATTGAGCTGCCGGATGCCCAGCGTGAGAAGCTGCTGGAGCTCATGGAGCCCGACGAGGCGGAAGATGTGCGCCGACTGCTTGAGTACGATGAGGGTACCGCCGGTTCGCTCATGAACCCGGTGCCGATTATTCTCTCCCCCGAGTCGACGGTGGCGGAGGCGCTGGCGCATATTCGGGCTGAAGAGATCCCCCCGGCGATGGCCGCGGCGGTGCTGGTGGCGCGTCCTCCGCTGGAAACCCCCACGGGCAGGTACCTGGGGATGGTGCACATGCAGCAGCTGCTGCGGGTGCCGCCGAGCGAGTCGATTGGGCGCATCCTAGACACGGACACTGAGCCGGTCTCTGACCAGGCCAGCCTTGAGGAATTGGCGCGCGTGCTGGCAACCTACGATTTGACCATTATCCCCATTGTGAACGAATCACACCGGCTGGTGGGGGCGGTGACGATCGACGACGTACTCGATGCGCTGCTGCCTGAGGACTGGCGAACCTTCGACGATGGGACTCCTGTACGAAAGGTAGGACGCCGATTTGTCTGAGCAGAACCACCTGCGTACCGAAGAAAACCCGCGCATTGATAAGGCGCGCATCCTGAAGGATCGGCTGGAGAAAAAATACTCCGAAAGGTATGCCGAGGGCGGCCAAAGCGGGCGGGAAAAGACCCGTTCGCGTGCCGAGTCGCAGCTGAGCACACCTGCTGAGCGTAAGGTGCGACGGTTCACCTACAGCCCGAACCCGGATGCGTTCGGGCGTATGACCGAGGGGTTTGCCCGGTACATGGGCACACCCCAGTTTCTGCTGTGGATGACTGTTTTCTGTGGCGTGTGGCTGGGGTGGAACACGCTCGCCCCCGAAGAGCTGCAGTTTGACCCGCGAAGCCTCAACTTTACCCTGCTCACCCTGATGCTCTCCCTGCAGGCATCGTACGCCGCTCCCCTGCTGCTGTTGGCGCAGAACCGGCAGGATGACCGTGACCGTGTGGTCGCCTCCGAGGACCGTAAACGTGACCAGCAGAACCTTGAGGAGACACAGTATTTGACGCGTGAGATCGCCTCGCTGCGTATTGCCCTGCGTGAGGTTGCCACCCGCGACTTTGTGCGCAGTGAGCTGCGGGATATTTTGGAAGAGCTGAAATCTATTCAGGAAGAGCAGGAACGCCAGGCTGAGCAGCTGCACGATATTGGCGAGGAATACGAGGACGAAGACACCCACGAGGACGGCGCGCAGCAGGACTCCGAGAGCAGCGAAAGCGCCGCGGCCGGCGATGCGGCAGCCAGTGCGGCGGATAAGAAAGAGCGCCGGGACGTTAGCTAGCTCCTAGCCCGGTGCCTGCTGCCGGGCGCATGATGAGAAAGGCAGGGGTCGTTCCGGCGGGGCTGTGTTTCTTCTAGGGTGCGTATGGTGGTGGGCTGTGAGTGCTGGCCAGCACCCGTGTTACCGCCGCAGCCCCATGCCCCGAGTAAACTATCCCCGTATTCTGCAATCCCGCATAACCCCAAGATCCACCCCCGTAACCCCATGACTCTATGAACGCGTAGGCTTTGTCGCGGAAAGGATGAACGAATGAGCGAGCACAACCCCCAGGGGACCAACGCGAACGTTCCAGCCTCCGATAGTCCGCTGGCGGATGCGCTCTGGGCGGCCCTGGGCACCGTTGAAGACCCAGAGCTGCGCCGCCCCATCACGGAGCTGGGGATGGTTGAACGCGCCCAGGCCGTTAGCGAGGACGACGGCGGGTATGTGGCGGATGTGAAAATTCTGCTCACCATTGAGGGGTGCCCCCTGAAAACCACGATCGAGCAGGATGTGCGCAAGGCCGCCAGCACCGTTGAGGGCATCACCCGGGTTCAGGTTGAGGTGGGTGCTATGAACGCCGATCAGCGCAGCGCGCTCAAATCGCAGCTCAAACCTGAGCGCACCAACCCGTTCACTGCCCCCGGGTCGCTCACCCGCGTGTTTGCCGTGGTCTCCGGCAAGGGCGGGGTGGGTAAGTCGTCAATGACCGCTAACCTGGCGGCGGCGTTCGCCTCCCGTGGGCTGGCCGTGGGCATTATTGACGCGGATGTGCACGGCTTCTCCATCCCCGGGCTACTGGGCGTTCACGAGGCACCCACCCGCCTGGATGACCTGATTATCCCGCCCGCAGTGGATGCACCCCGGGAGCGCGGGCAGGTGCGCGGCGGTGCGCCGGGCGGGTTCGTCAAGGTGATTTCCATCGGTATGTTCCTCAAGGGTAACCAGCCGGTGGCGTGGCGCGGGCCGATGCTGCACCGGGCGTTGGAGCAGTTCATCCTTGACGTGCATTTTGGGGCGCTCGATATTCTGCTGCTTGATTTGCCTCCGGGTACGGGAGATATTGCGATCTCAATGTCGCAGCTGCTGCCCAACGCCGAGCTGGTGCTGGTCTCCACCCCGCAGCACGCGGCGGTTGATGTTGCCGAGCGCGCCGGCACCCTGAGCCTGCAAACCCACCAGAAAGTCAGCGGCGTCATTGAGAATATGGCGGCGATGACCCTACCGGATGGCACGGTGCTTGAAATGTTCGGCTCCGGCGGGGGCGCCCAGCTGGCCCAACGCCTAAGCAATGTGCTCAACTACCCGGTGCCGCTGCTGGGTTCGGTACCGCTGGATGTGTCTCTGCGCACCGGCGGAGATGAGGGCACCCCCATTGTGTGGGGCGACCCCAACTCCCCCACATCCGCCGAGATTCAGGCCATTGCCGGTAAGCTGCTGCACCGCGACGAGTCGCTGGCGGGCAAGCCGCTGCGGCTGAACGTCTAGGCGGGCGCACCGGAGCCGTACACAATAAATCCCCCGGCCCGCGGGGGGGG
>ERZ772932.1274-NODE-1274-length-12068-cov-11.998585_pt1 | contig 12068 bp, 5 predicted proteins | sample MGYA00511684_ERZ772932 | MGnify/ENA primary metagenome ERZ772932 (study PRJEB29015, sample SAMEA2738078) | human oral metagenome | biome: human oral; feature: human-associated habitat; material: saliva | place: China | collected 2210 ...
CTTCGATGTTCGTGTAGCGCGGGGATTATAGGGATCCTTTTGCCGGTATAATATCGATTACGAAAGCCGTAAATTCTTACCAATTTGTCGCTATGTCTATCTGCGTTGGATTACTTGTCGCAAAACCACCTGTATCGCATACGATACCAGTTCCAAGAGATGTTGGGACTAAAGAACCCTTAGGGTGAGTCTTGTAGCTAGCTGCAACCATTACATAGTTGCCTAGCATCTTAACTCCATCTGCTCTAACCCAGTAGTCAGATGACGAATATCCAAACCTACCCATAGCTGATACAACTCTCGACATGTTGAGGTTGTAGTAGGTCTCCTTGCCAGAAGGACCGTTGTTGGTACCCTTGGACTTAGAGAGTACACTTCCAGAATAAGTGTATTTTATGGAAGTAGCTGTGCGACTTGACTCGCTGTTCTTTGCTTCCTCTTCAGCTTTCTTCTTTGCCTTCTCATCCTCGACTGCCTTTATAGTATTAGTTCCAGTTGAAACTAAAGGAGCTGAATAAGAAGTGGTAGTTGCATGAGTAGCAACAGTGTCAGCTACTGAATCTGTCATAGTTGGGACAGACAAATCAGCTGCATCAACAGCAACTTCAATCTCAGTGCAGTCTGGAATGTCGGATTCCTGCTTGTGCTGAGCAGTTATCTTTGCGGGGATGCCTGTACGAGCTGAATCGGACTGAGTAGCAGCAGCGACGTACTTGCTCGTAGACACTACGAAGATGAGTAGTAGACATACGAGAGACACGAGGTGCGCTATCGATCTAATCTTTGCGTAATTCATACTGTCTCCTTACGTTCGGAATAACTTATGTTGCCTATTGTACCAAATAAATACATGAAAAATCTAAAGGCTATGTGAAAATTGCGACACGGTGATTATATAAAATCAAACACATTGCCGAGCGGATTACTAGGCAAAAGGGAATGCTTCGCGCCTAGTATGTGATGCGTAGCATGACGATTTGCTTAATTTAAAATCGAATATATGATATGATTAACGATAACTAAAAGTAATTTTGTGTGGAGAGCATGCTATGAATGATATGAGAAGCACGATTAATAGTGAGGCTATAGCTAACCCGTTTGGAGCTAACTCGTTTATCGAGAAGAAAGGCTCGGATTGTGGTCGCTACTGGTACAAGGACATTCGAGAGATTACGACGCTCAAGGACCTTCTTGCTGGAAGCGTTGAAAAGTACAGTGAGAGGCCTGCTTTTTGGGTAAAAGAAAAACGTGGTGGAGAATACATCCCCGTATCTTATGAGGTTCTAGGTCATGATGTCGAAGCCATTGGCACTATGCTGCTTGAGCTCGTAGATGATGAGAGACGCGTTGCGATCATTGGAGAGGGTAGCTATGAGTGGATAGCCTCCTATCTTGCGGTTATGAACGCAGGACTTGTTGTGGTTCCAATCGACAAAGAGCTCGGTGGAGAAGAGATAAAGAACCTCCTCGATGCGTCAAACTGCCATACGGTAATCTGTTCATCTGAATGTGCCCCTAAGCTCTCTAATATCATAACAATCACAGATCTTATAATCACAGAATTTTACGGCGATAGAGTATCGCTCGAGGATGAGCCAAAGACACTACTTAAGGATGTGACTGAATTTGAAAGGGCTGGTAGGAAGGTTCACCTATGGAGAGAACTGCTAATCAAGGGCGAGGATAAGCTTGAAGGAGGAGATACTTCTTTTGCGGATGCTGAAATAGATCCAGACGAAATGGCGGTAATTCTCTTCACTTCAGGGACTACAGGCACTCCTAAGGGAGTCATGCTAACTCATCGCAATATCACGGTAAATATCATGGATGTGTGCCGCGTGGCGAACATCCATCCGTGGGATAAGACGCTCTCGATACTGCCTATTCACCACACTTATGAATGCACGCTCGGAATGCTACTCGTGCTATATCGCGGGGCAAGCACTGCGTTTTGCGAGGGCATGAAATATATCGTCAAGAATATGCACGAAGCTGAGAATACGGTTGTTATAGTGGTACCGAGGGTTCTCGAGATGATTCACGGCCGAATCATGAAGACAATTAAGAAGTCGGGAAAGGAAAAGACGTTCAGGAGAGCTCTGAAGGCTAGCCGCAGTGCACGAAAGTTCGGCGTAAATGTGAGCAGAACTCTATTTAAGCAGATTATAAATGAACTCGGCGGCAAGCTCAGGCTAGTAATCACGGGAGCTGCTGCGCTGGCGCCAGATATTTGCAGGGACTTTGAAGACTTTGGGATTATGGTGCTTCAGGGGTATGGAATGACCGAATGCACACCGCTAATTACAGGCACACCTCAGAGCGCCTCTAAGACGAGGTATGATAAATCTGGATCTGTAGGAGTGCCAGTGGAGACAGGAACTGTGCGTATCATTAACCCGGATGAAAATGGCATTGGAGAGATATTATTTAAAGGGCCAAATGTCATGCTCGGCTACTTCAACCTCCCCGAGGCAACTGAAGAAGTGCTTGAGGATGGCTGGCTTAGAACTGGCGATATCGGATACTTCGATGCTGATGGCTGGCTGTTTCTGACTGGTCGCGCTAAGAATGTAATCGTAACGAATGCTGGAGAGAACATCTATCCTGAGGAAATTGAGGACTATATCAACAGACATCCGTACATATCTGATTCTATGGTATTCGCATCAGGCGAATCAGAGGATGTAGTTGCAGTACAGATTCTTCCAGATAAAGACGAGATAAAGGATGAACTCGGAAGTGTTCCGTCAGACGATGAGCTTGAAACGCTCATAAAAGGTGTTGTCACGGAGCTCAATATGGGGCTCGCTCCGTTCAAGCGAATCCGCGAGGTCTACGTCCGCAAAGAAGATTTCGTGAGGACGACTACGCGCAAGATAAAACGCCAGGATAATAAGCTGGAGGATTTGAAGTAGGGGAGAAACGAGGCGAATCTTTAAAACCATACAAAAGCTATTTTTTAGATAACACTAAAGAATGGCTTTTAAGATGTGAAAATTAAATGTTATCAAAATATGACTATACAAAATAAAAGCGCAACTCTATCGAGTTGCGCTTTTTGGTGCGTGATCAGGGGTTCGAACCCTGGACACCCTGATTAAGAGTCAGGTGCTCTGCCAGCTGAGCTAATCACACATATTAGTTTGTTTGCTTAACAGCTTATATAGTCTAGCATTGATTTATAAGGCAGTCAAGAAAAAGTTTGAAAAAATTCGAATTAAATTAGAAATTTAATTTAAGCGATTAGTAGCGCATACATTCGGATAGGGCGTGTGCTGCGCATAAGCAATTTCATGTGCTTATATCTTATCGTCCATACACAAATGTATTTATAAAATACGTTAAAAACATTTCAATTCATCACAATAACTAAACCTTAGCAAAATCAATCATGATACAATAAAAAAAGAAGCAGCGCGATTTAAAACAGGTGCAGGAAATACAATATTTCCACAATAAATAGGAACACGGGTGGGACTAATTCCTATCTATTGATATTGCGCGTGCCTCTTGACGGATAATGTTATCATAAAAAAGGCGGAAAAGATAGTACAAAATGACGATAATTTTGTATAAAATTATGTATTTATTGCGCGAATTCCACTAATCGCAAGCGAAATCTTGCTATTAACTTATCCTTGTTGTATAATTTCCAATGAATCTTTATAGAAGATTGACAACCAGCACAAAAGCGAGTTTCTCGCTCGAGTGTTTTTAGTGGATTTGGGAGGTAACAATGTTCTGTAGCAATTGTGGCAATGAAGTAACAGAAGGCGCTAAATTTTGCAGTGTATGTGGTGCAAGATTGAGCCTTGATGCAGAACCATCAGTACACGAACATACAGCGTTTAGTTCGTCGAATAGAGAAGGAAATATGATGGACAAGAGAGAATCTTCTACGAAGTTCGACTTTAATTTCGGATCCGAGGATTTAGAGATTAAGGAGCCTAAGAAGAAAACAAGCTCGGTTTCTTTCGATTGGAGCTCTGTAATTGAGGAGAGCCATAAGAAACCTACTAAGAAAATCAGATCCCCTTGGGAGACAACTGGGATTGACGATGAGGAAGCTGAAGCCGTAACACAGTCGTTCAGTTCAGTTAATAATGATTGGGATAGGCACAATAATGCTGAGCCTGCGCATAAGGCTGAGGAGCCGGATTCCCTCGAGGAAATTCTAAAGCGTGATTCCGCAGCTGCTCCGGCATCTGGTCACGGACGCACTATGAACTTCATAGAGGTCATGAAGCAGGAAAAAGAAGAGCGAGAGAAGGCTGCGAAGGAAGCTGAAGAAGCATCCGTTTCGGCTGACTCTGATTTTAGTGATTCTATTCTACCTAATGAAGAAAGGGAGCACACTCAGGGATACACAGAACTCAAGGACGATATCGTTGCTGAACTGGAGAAGCAGGCAAGCGAGATGGATGAGAAGGAAGTTTCGCATAGACTAGATGCAGCTTCTGCGGATTTTGATGAGTATCTAAGTGCTCGCCGCAAGTCGCACGAGGAAGTGTTCCAAGCAGAGCCACCACATAACTTCGTTGATGATATGGTTCATGTGTCCGCAGCTGACACTAGGGACGAGTTTAAGCTTCCAGAAGATGAATTTGAGACAGAGCTTTCTGCATTTATCGGTAACCATGAGGACGCTGATAAAGAAGATGTTCATGCAGACAAATCAGACGATGATTTATTCAACTTTGATATTGATATTGAAGATACAGATGAAGATGAGGAGACTGTAAGCCAGTATCTCGACTACGTGAAGCCAAGCAGGGTTTCGCGTGCACAGGAACGCGCTGAAGCTGAGGAATTTGATCTCGATGATGAGGATGACGATGATGAGCCAGAGACATTCTCGTACGATGAGCTTACAGATGATAACAAAGAGCCAGAGACGGACTACGAACTTGAACCTGAAACTGAATCTACAGCAGAAGCAGATGATTTCGCATTCGGTAATGATGACATAGATGTTCCTTATGAGGAGCCTGTCAACTACTCTGAACTATACATGGATGAAGAGACAGAAAAGGCTGATAAGCCGGTGGCATTAGAGACTGCTGAAGCAGTTGATTCGCATGATACTAGTGATGATGCAGCTACAGAAGCAGTTGCAGCAGTTTCGGAAACTTCGACTGAACCAAAAGAGCAAGAGGAGCCAGTAGCTACAGAAGTTGCTGCGGAGCCAGTTTCAGAACCAACTGCAGAAATAGCTTCAAAACCATCACTGGCAGAGCCCGTAAATGCAGCATCAGAAACCGTAGAGGTAGCTTCAGCACCTGCTGAAAAGGCTGAGGATGCTGAGCTAGCAGCTGCAAAGGCTATAGAAAGTGAAATTGCAAACCTACAGAAGCGTCTAGCAGAACTTCTCGGCAAAGATACTTCAGAAACAGTTGAACTGCCAGCAAGAGAAGTTGTTTCGGCTGAAGAACTAGTGCATGAGCCTGTACAGGCGAAGGCTGAGGCGAAGACTGAAGCAAATGCTACAGAGACAGGGGCTCGCTCTGATTTAACTAGCTTAGAGGCAGAGTTGGCTGCTTTAGGATTCGATACAATTGATGATGAACCAGATGAAGAGGCTGATATACTGTTCTCTGCAGAAGATGTAGCAGATGCTAACACTTCAGCTGTGGAAGAGGATAACGAGAATCTAAATCAAGAAGAGGTTATGTCGATTGACGATCTACAGAAGGATCTCTTTGGTACAGATGTTGATGATGCAGGGATGGAGGCAACTCGTAAGATAGATAAGTTCTATACTCTCTATCGTAAGAATGAAGAGTTCCAGCAGCTTCTTGATGAGGAGTATAAGAAACTGCAGGATGGCAGTGCCGACTATACGCTTATGGAGGATGTGTTAGCAGAGTATCAGGATGAGGAAGAAACTGAAGAAACTCCAGCTGAAGCCCATCATGAGACAGTCGAAGCTGCAGTTAAGGCCGAGTCAGCTAAACTTGAAGCGGCAAAGAAGGATGCAGGATCGGAACTCAGTAGCAGTGCCAATGTTACTGAACCTATTACGGCTGCAACAACTCTGGTTAGTTCGCCAGCTCAGGCTGCAGTTACCACTGTAAACAAGGGAGGCAGTGTAGCACCGTCCGTAGTTGATGATGACGATGAAGAGTCGCGTAAAGGCGGAGTTCTAACGGTAATTGCGGTCATCGTAGCAATCTTGCTAGTTCTGTTATTGGTAGTGATACTGATACTTAACTTTGCTCCGGACAGCAGTGTTGCGCAGCGAATCAGCGAAGTGATTGGAAAGTTTACGAATTTCGCATCGCTGGGTGATAATTCTGAATTGCTACTATAAGGGTGATTTATACGTATATGCAGCGGCAGGCTTGATGGCTACCGCTGCATTATGTGGTTTTTGGAGAAATTATGGCTAAGGATAAGAAAAAAGGAAAAGTTACGTACACATTTAATGGTGAAGGTAAGCGAAGGAATGTCTTTGGAAAGCTACTTGTTATAGCAATTTTTGTGATAGTTATAGTCGGTAGAAGTGTCGGTTTTCTCACAGACTGGATGTGGTTTAGAGAACTTGGCTTTACCAGAGTCTTTTGGACGCAGCTTGCAACAGAGTTAAAGCTCGGGATTGTAATATTCATGCTTTCAGGGCTTTTGGTGCGAGTTTATCTAAATAGCCTTAGAAAGGGATATTTTAGTAAGATAGAATCACACGAAATTCCGGATATGCACAAGCTAAACGTGTTATCGTGGGTGATATCTGTGATTTTCGGAGTTGTGGCAGCGTTTGTATCGGCTACGAGCACGTGGCAATCATTTCTCATGTTTGCGAACTCCTCAAAGTTCGGATTAAAGGATCCAATTTTTGGACTAGATATTTCGTTCTATATATTTAAACTTGAGTTTTTAACTAAGCTTAATTCAATCGCGATATTCGTTATTGTCGGAGTGGTTATTGTAACGTTAATTTACTATGCCGTTTTGCTTTCGGTAAGGAAACCGGATATTTTCGACAAGAAGGATGTCTTTGAGGATCTTGAAGCAGATGATGCAGCGAAAGAGGCACAGGCAGTAGATGAAACTTCGGCAGATGATGAAGTTAGGAGAGGACGTCCCGATAATAGTATTCCGTTCGGCAAGAGAGACCCTTTAGATGATGTCGCGAGAGTCATAAAAGGATTTACGGGTAAAGCGAAGGAGCAAGCTAAGAAACATAGAGAGAATAAACGCGAAGTCAATCGGTCAAATGTGGACCATCTATTTAGCCTAGCCTCTGGTAAGGCGATGATTTTAGGCGTTGTTTTCTACGTTATGCTAGGAATCCACTTCGTATTAAAGCAGTTCACACTCTTACATGCACATACTGGAACGGTGTATGGTGCTGGATTTACGGATATTGCTATTACGCAAAAAGTATATCTGCTGGTTATGATTTTAGCGGTAGTTGGGGCGATTAGCTTAGTAAGGCACGTGCATAAGAAAGAATATCTTAAGCTCGCTAGAGTTCCGATGCTCATAATAGGGGTGCTTTTCCTCGGAACTATTCTTAAAGTAGGTGTTCAGAGCCTGATAGTTGCTCCAGATGAAATCAACAAAGAAAGCAAATACATCAAGAATAACATCCAATATACAAATCATGCGTACGGCCTAGACAAGGTTAAGGTCGATTCTTTTGCAGCACAGAACAATCTGACAGCTGCAGATATAGCTAGTAACAAACCAACTATCAGTAACATCAGAATCAACGACTATGAGCCTGTAAAGGACTACTACAATCAAACCCAGAGTATTCGTCAGTACTACGATTTCAATGATGTAGATGTGGATAGATACGATATAAATAGTTCTGAAACGCAGGTATATCTGTCGGCGCGTGAGATTAACGAAGCCAAGATTAGCGATACATGGATTAACAAGCATTTGAAGTACACTCATGGTTATGGGGTTGCGCTATCCAAGGTTAACTCCGTAACTTCAAGCGGACAACCGGATGTGCTCGTAAAAAATATTCCACCTGAGTCAAATATTACTGAAATAAAGATTAAGAGACCTGAGATTTATTTCGGTGAGCTCACGAACAACTATATAATCGTCAATGGGGATGAGCAGGAATTCGATTACCCAGATGGGAATAACAACAAGTATACCAAGTACAAGGGCAAGGCAGGTATAAAGCTCGGAATTGTAAGCAGACTGCTGTTTTCAATCAGAGAGGGAAGCATGCAGATGCTCGTGTCGAGGAATATCAACTCGGATTCGAGGATAATCATCAATAGAAATATTCTTGAGAGGGTAAATAAAATTTTGCCGTACCTCGAGTATGAGAAGGACCCTTACATGACCATCGTGGATGGTAGGCTGTATTGGGTTATAGATGCGTATACGACTAGCAGCAACTATCCGTATTCTGAGCCTTATTCGGGTCAGATTGGGACGACGAATTATATCAGAAACTCGATCAAGGTGGTTGTTGATGCTTACAATGGAGATGTAAATTACTACGTTGTGGATGATAAGGATCCGATTGCAAAGACGTATGCGAAGATATACCCGACGCTATTCAAGGATAAGGATAAGATTCCTTCGGGATTAAAGAAGCATTTTAAGTATCCATCTACGCTCCTCAATATCCAGGCTGGTGCTTACACCAAGTATCATATGAATGAAGTCAAGGTCTTCTATCAGAAGGAAGATCTCTGGGATGTTGCAAATCAGATATACGGCACAAAAGAGAGACCGATGAGTTCGAGCTTCTTCATATTTAATCTACCGGGAGAAAAGCGTGAAGAGTTTATAAATATGATTCCTTTTACTCCTAAGTCGAAGCAGAACATGACAGCAATCATGATGGCGAGAAATGACGGAGATGAATACGGCAAGCTCGTTGTATATAAGTTCCCTAAGAACAAGACCGTTTACGGTCCAATGCAGGTTGAAGCGCAGATAGATCAGAACTCTGAGATTGCCAAGGAGTTCTCGTTATGGAATTCATCAGGGACTACGTATAAACGTGGGGACATGTTTATAATTCCTGTAAATAATTCTATAATGTACGTAGAGCCGGTATATCTCGAGGCCTCAAATCAAGCGATACCTGAGGTTAAGAGGGTAATAGTCGCTTACGGAGATAAGATAGCATACGCATCTACACTGGATGAGGCGCTTGAGAATTTATTTGGAGATGGCGCAGGGAATTCGGGCAGTGTCAGCAGCAATTCTTCAGGAGGTTCCGGTGGGGCTAGTGGCTCCAGTAACCAGAAAGAGCTGATTGGCAAAGCCAAGGAGGCGTATGATAATGCTGTTAAAGCCCAGAAGAATGGGGACTGGAAGGCTTATGGCGAGTATCTAGATGAGCTGTCTGGATATCTCGATCAGCTTGCTGGATAGGAAGCTAGGATCAAATTACTTTTTACTTTGCGAGATAAGGAGATGTTATGATAAATTTCGATTTGGAAAAGATGCTCTTTACACTTCCTGCTGAAGAACATGGAATTGAAACGGTAGCAAATGTGCTTCGTGCACATCCAGAGGTTAAGTTCGTGTCATTTGCGGGCGTGGACCTTGGTGGTCATTTTACGGATGAGAAAATTCCTATCAAGACATTCATCGATGATATGGAGAAGCTTCTTGAAAACGGTGTTCAGACCGACGGATCCAGCGTAGCGCTACCTGAGATTGCAAACCTTGCGAATGCTAGAGTTGATATACTTCCAGATAAGGATGTGAATTGGTACGTCGAGTATAATTTCAGCAACATGGATTTTGCGACCGGCTTGCCAGTTGGTACACTGAGGATTCCATCATTCCTAAGACACAACAATGATAGGATGGTTGGATCGAGAATTTTCTGCAAAGATTCTATACGCAAGTTCAAGACAAGACTCATGGAGATGCTGAAGCAGTATCCATATGTAGTCGAGTACCTAGACGGCATTAATTCGATAGACGATATTGAAGAGATTAACCTAACTAGTGCAACTGAGCTCGAGTTCTGGGTAAAAACCCCAGATGACAAAGCGGACAGAGATCAGCTTTCCACTTCGCAGGAACTTAAGGAGCAGTACTGGAAGAGGACTATAGGACCTGTAAATACAGCTCTTGAGCAGACGCTCGAGATACTTGACCGCTATGGCTTCGGTGTCGAGATGGGACACAAGGAAGTCGGCGGAGTAAGAGCTAAGATGGGCAATTCTGGAAGCTATGACCACATCATGGAGCAGCTTGAGATTGACTGGAAATACTCATCGCCAGTGCAGGCTGGGGATAATGAAGGTCAGATTAAGCACATAGTGAGGGATGTATTTAGAGCTAACAACCTGGAGGTAACATTCCTTGCAAAACCTATGCCAGGCGTTGCAGGTAGCGGAGAGCATACTCACCTCGGTGTATCTGCAAGGCTTAAGTCGGGAAAGGTCGTAAATCTATTTGAGTCAAAGGATAGAATGAACGAATACATGAGCCCAGTTGGATTCGGAGCGCTCATGGGAATTTTAAATAACTACGAGCTTTTAAATCCTTTCGTGGCACAGACGCATGATGCATTTAGAAGGCTAAAGCCAGGATACGAGGCTCCGGTCTGCATCGTAACATCTCTCGGGAAGGACTGCGTAACACCGTCTAGAAATAGAACGGTTCTGATTGGATTAGTCAGAGACCAGAACAACCCTATGGCTACAAGGTTTGAACTCAGGTCGCCTAACCCTCATAGCAACACTTATCTGGTTGTGGGAGCGTCGTTCATGCTTATGCTAGATGGCATTGAGGCGGTTCTCTCTAATGGCAAGACACCAGCAGAACTCGCAGTATCAATCTCTAAGAAAGCTGGAGAAAAGGACTTCTATCTCGCAAAGGACAGGGAATATAGGAGCGAGCTCAATGTTTTCGAATGCTTCACGAAGAGAGAGAGAGAAAAGCTCTTCGGAAAAGCGCCTGCTACGGTATGGGAGAATTTGAAGGCATTTGACACACACGAAGATGAACTCGCTAAGCTTACAGGCGGAGATGAGACGGCTAAGGATGTGATTATGTCATACCGTGCACAGATGTCTATGAAGTGGGTTATGGAGTTCCGCGATAGGATTTTGCCTAATTCAATGGATTTTGTCAGAAACTGCAAGAAGAGACATAACGAGCTCGAAGCGACTGATTATGATATAATGAACTGGAGAAGGGTCAACAGCCTGCGCATTGCGCTCGGCAAGGACTCCATCGATAGCAAATCGATTTTGACGCTTGCGAGAGAAGCGATTGATTCTGCGGATTTTGATGCGGCGTCTAGATATGAGCTGCTTATTCAGGAGAAAATCGAGGAGCTTAGAAGTGCGTACAGCACTTATATTAAGAACTTATTTTAATAGATTTAGGAAGATACGATAATATGGGGGTTAAGAAATGCTCGACGTCAAAAGAGTGAGAGAAAACTTCGAGAGCGTTAAAGCCGATGTGGAAAGACGTGGCAAAGGTGACTTTGGTATCGACAACGTGCTAAAGTTTGATACCAAGAGAAGGGAGCTTCTTGCGGAAGTTGAACAGCTTAAAAATAAGCAGAATACAGTATCGCGTGAAGTGCCAAAGCTCAAGAAGGAAGGTAAGGATACTTCAGTTCTATTTGCAGAGATGAAGGAGTTAAGTGCAGAGATTAAATCCTTAGATGCAGAGGTTAGCGAAGTGGAAGAGGAACTAAGAAAGGCGCTACTCTACGTCCCTAATACACCTCACCCAGATGTTCCAAGCGGAGAGGATGATAGCGAGAATCTCGAGCTTCGTAAGTTCGGAGAGCCGACTGAGTTCGCATTTGAGCCAAAGGCACACTGGGATATCGGAGAAGCTCTAGACATACTGGATTTTGAACGCGCTGCCAAGATTTCTGGCTCTCGTTTCACAGTGTACAAGGGTTTAGGTGCAAGACTCGAGAGGGCTGTAATAAACTTCATGCTCGACCTCCACACGGAAGAACAGGGCTATACTGAAATCTTACCACCTTTCATGGCTAACCGCGATGCTATGACCGGGACGGGTCAGTTACCTAAGTTCGAAGACGATATGTTCTATGTGCCTGCGAAGGATTTCTTCCTGATTCCGACAGCAGAAGTTCCGGTTAC
>ERZ772932.1276-NODE-1276-length-12065-cov-2.860533_pt1 | contig 12065 bp, 9 predicted proteins | sample MGYA00511684_ERZ772932 | MGnify/ENA primary metagenome ERZ772932 (study PRJEB29015, sample SAMEA2738078) | human oral metagenome | biome: human oral; feature: human-associated habitat; material: saliva | place: China | collected 2210 ...
GAGAATCGTGATCCGCAACAATTAAGAAAATTGTATCTTTCCAATAATTAGATTGTTTTGCCATTTTAAAGAAATGACCTAACGCATAATCCGCATATTTTGCTGCGTTATTACGAGTGGCTTTTGGTTGCTCATAAAGCTCAATTTTGCCATCTGGATATTCAAATGGATCGTGATTGCTGGAGCTAAACACTAAACTAAAAAACGGTTTACCTTCATTTTGTAATTTCGTGAAAGTTTCATTGGCTTTATCAAATAAATCCTCATCACTCACGCCCCAAGTGCCAGTAAATGTTGGATTTTGGTAATCTTGTTGATCCCAAATATCTTTAAAACCATTGCCGTAGAAAAAGCTCGCCATATTGTCGAAATGCTTTTCACCGCCATAAATAAAGGAAGTGTTATAGCCTTGTTTATGTAATAAATCCGCAATAGTAAAGAAACCACTTTGGGCATTATTAAGTTTCACAACGGCACGAGCCGGCGTTGGCGTAAAACCTGCGGTTGTTGCTTCAATACCGCGTACTGAACGCGTGCCTGTTGCATAAAGATTTTCAAATAACCACCCTTCTTTTGCGAGCTGATCCACATTTGGAGAAAGTGGTTTGCCACCGAGCGTTCCAATAAACTGAGCGCCGAGACTTTCTTGTAGCAAAATCACGATGTTTTTAGGTTTCCCCTGATAAGTCGCGACATTTTTCGTTAAAGTTGGGTATTTATCTGAAATATAATCGCTGTCTGGGCGGCCTCGACTTGCTTTAACAATACGAAACATTTCATCTGCATCCATTTTTCCGTACATCTCTGAAGATTTTTCTTCATCTTTAAATTGCTGTGCGGCATAAATGACGGAATAGCCAGAATTAAGCACCAAAGAATTCACTAACGCATCGGAAGAAAATGCCACCATGGCGGGATTAATACCGCGGTGTTGAAAGCTTGAACGCGCCCCAAGGAAACTCACTACAATCACAAGCAAAGCAATTACAGGGCGAAGTTTCCAACTCATTGAACGTAAATTTTTGACTGCCCAACCAGAAATTTTCCAATAAATCACAGCGGCTAAAATCGTGAAAACAAGGCTAAAAATCACCGCACTTAAATGCCCTTCAGCCAGCATTGAAAAAACTTCTTTCGGATAAATCAGATATTCGATAAATAAACGATTTGGTCGGTAATCGTAGGTTTCAATAAAGGCAGGTGTGGCAATTTCCATAAAGATAATGAACACGCTACCAAGCGTTAACCAAATGCGTAAAATTTTTACCCAAACCTTACTGCTATGGAACAACGTTGTGAGCAATGCAGGTACACCAAATAAATAACAGAGCGCCACAACATCCATTCGTACGCCTTGCAAAAATAATTGCAACCAGCCCTCTACGGCGGATACACGCTCTGATTGCCATACAGCAAGTCCCAAACGGGATAAGGAAAGGATGATGAGATTAATCAACACGAAGGTGAAGATGGGGAATAAAGGGGAATGCGTTTTTTTCATTGTAAAAACCACTAACACAACGGCATCCAAGCCGTATTAAATTAAAGAAAGATAGGCAACTGTCTATCGGTCGGTTCCTTTTCGACACGACAAAAGTCTTAAAGTGCAGTCAATTTTCGCATAGTTTTACTTAATCTCAAATGTAAACAATATGCCAAATTCTGTTTAGCGCAATTTTAGCTAATCACATTCACTAAAAAGTAAAAATAAAGCCTCGAGAAAAATCGAGGCTTTGTTAAATAAACGGCGGGAATTTACTGCACTTTTTCGATTACTCTTGTTGTGCTTTCACCGCAGCATAGGCAATCATATTAATAATACGGCGAACAGACGCCCCTGGATTAAGAATATGCGCAGATTTATTCATACCCATTAAGATCGGGCCAACAGTAATTGCCGTAGTGGTGCCGCGTAATAAGCTATAACTAATACGTGATGAGCTCAAATCAGGGAACACTAATAAATTTGCGCTTCCTTTCAATGGACTATCAGGCATGACTTCTTTTCTATGAGCTTCATTCATCGCTAAATCGCCACGCATTTCACCATCGATCATTAAGTGTGGATTACGCTCTTTTACGATCTGTAATACTTCACGCATTTTTGGTGCGCCTAATGAATTAGATGACCCGAAATTAGAATGAGAAAGCAATGCAACCGCAGGTTCAATACCGAAACGGTGAATTTCTTCTGCTGCCATTAAGGTAATTTCAGCTAATTCTTCTGTTGTTGGATTACTGTTTACATGGGTATCAGTTAAGAATACGTTACCAGTCGGTAATACAAGGCTATTTAACGCAGCAGCAGTTTTCACACCGTCTTTTAAGCCAATAATATCGCGAATAGAGGCAAGGTGTTTTCCGTATGAACCAAATAAACCACATACTAAAGCGTCTGCATAACCTAAGCTAAGTAACGTAGAAGCTAATACAGTTGTATTAGAACGCACCACGCGTTTTGCGATTGCAGGTGTAATGCCTTTACGTTTGGTAAGCTCGTAGTAGTGTTTCCAACATTCTTCATAGCGAGGATTATCTTCGTTATCCACAATTTCAAAATCGACACCGGCGGTTAAACGTAAACCAAGTTTTTTAATTTTTTCTTCAATCACACTGCGGCGACCAATTAAGATTGGATTTGCCAAGCCCATTGAAATCACTTCTTGAGTGGCATGCAATGCTTTATTTTCTTCCCCTTCTGCCAAAATAATACGTTGTTTTGCTGCTTTTGCTTGGCTGAAAATAGGACGCATAAACAAGCTCGTTTTGTAAACAAATTGAGTCAGTTTTTCAACATAAGCATCCCAATTTTGAATTGGACGAGTTGCCACACCAGATTCCATTGCGGCTTTTGCTACCGCTGGTGCGATACGCACAATTAAGCGAGGATCGAATGGACGAGGAATCACATAATCTGCACCAAAAGTCGCGCCTTCACCACCGTAAGCAGAAGTTACCACTTCGTTTTGCTCTTCTAATGCAAGGTCAGCAATGGCATAAACTGCCGCACGCTTCATTTCTTCATTAATAGTGGTTGCGCCCACATCTAATGCGCCACGGAAAATGAATGGGAAACAAAGCACGTTATTTACTTGGTTTGGATAATCAGAGCGGCCTGTACATACAATCGCATCAGGACGAACCGCTTTCGCTTCTGGCGGGGTAATTTCAGGATTTGGGTTAGCTAAAGCAAGAATAATTGGATGCGCAGCCATGGTTTTCACCATATCTTGTGTAAGCGCACCAGCTGCAGAACAACCTAAGAAAATATCTGCATTTGGAATCGCATCGCCAAGTTTACGCCAGCCATTATCTTCAATTGCATAATCTTTTTTGGTTTGATCCATTTTGTCATCACGACCTTTATATACCACGCCTTTCGAGTCGCAAACCGTGATATTTTCACGTTTCATACCTAAAGAAAGCAATAAGTTCAAGCACGCGATAGATGCAGCTCCCGCACCAGACGCAACAAGTCGAACATCTTCAATTTTTTTACCTACAATACGAAGAGAATTGATGATCGCGGCGGCACTGATGATCGCCGTACCATGTTGGTCATCATGGAATACAGGAATATTCATTCTCTCACGCAATTTTTGTTCAATATAGAAACATTCTGGTGCTTTAATATCTTCTAAATTGATCCCACCGAAAGTCGGCTCTAACGAGGCAATAATATCGACAAGTTTATCGGGATCATGTTCATTCACTTCAATATCAAATACGTTGATACCAGCGAATTTTTTGAACAATACGCCCTTCCCTTCCATTACAGGTTTGCCCGCAAGCGCGCCAATATTACCAAGACCAAGTACCGCTGTACCATTGGAAATCACCGCCACTAAATTGCCACGCGCCGTATATTTGTAAGAGGCTGCAGGATCTTTTTCAATTTCTAAACAAGGCTCTGCCACACCCGGTGAATAAGCTAAAGCCAGATCGCGTTGCGTTGCTAATGATTTTGTTGGGGTAACTTCGATTTTTCCAGGAATTGGGAATTCGTGGAAATCCAAGGCTGCTTGACGTAATTGTTCACTCATAATAAATGCTCCATTTTATTGAAACAGGATTGAAATATTACGTCGATTATAGCGGTTTTTTATTCAAAAAATTGTGACAGACTGCAAATTTTCACAAAATCATTACAAAATTTTTTGATGCGAGGCATTAGCCAGACTTTTCATTTTTCAGCAAAAAAGGTAGGATTTTCACAAGAGAATCATAGAGGATAATAAAATGAATCCATTTCAAAAAATTAAAAGTGCGGTGAATAAATGTCAAAGATTTTTTATCAATCGTTCATTACAACGTAAATTGACTAACCAAGGGATGACTGTCGTTTCTGCCAATTGCGTGGGGGCTTTTATCTTACATGATTTGCACCAGCCGTTTAATTCTCCATTTGTGAATCTCTATCTCTCGCCACAGGATTTTTTGCGTTATTTACAAAATATGGATTTCTACCTCACTCAACCTCTCACATTCGTAAAAACAGAAAAAAGTTATCCAGTGGGAAAACTTGCCGATCTTGAAATTCATTTTATGCACTATCATAGTGAGCAAGAAGCCAATGAAAAATGGCAACTTCGCACGTCACGAATGAATTTCGATAATCTTTTTATTATGATGACAGATCGAGATGGAATGACCGAAAAAGACATTCAACTTTTTGATCAACTCCCTTTCAAAAATAAAGTGATTTTTACTCACAAGGCCTACCCTGCTTTTAAATCGGCTTATTATATAAAAGGCTTCGAGAAGCAAAATCAGGTGGGAGATATTTTTGAATTTTCTGGCTGGAATGGGAAAAAATATTACGATCAATTCGATTACGTGAAATGGTTTAACCAAGCTTAATAGATAAAGGCTGCATTGCAGCCTTTTTTGTTTCGTTCTAAAAGCAAAAACCTGTACAATGCCTAGCGAATTTTAACAAGAGAAAACATAATGAGATTAGATAAATTTATTGCTGAAAATACGGGATTAACGCGTTCTCAAGCAACAAAAGCGATCCGCCAAAGTGCGGTAAAAATTAATGGTGAAATTGTCAAAAGTGGTTCGGTTCAAATTTCACAAGAAGACGAAATTTATTTTGAAGATGAATTATTAACTTGGGTGGAAGAAGGCCAGTATTTTATGTTGCATAAGCCACAAGGCTGTGTTTGTTCTAATGATGACGGCGACTATCCAACAATTTATCAATTTTTTGATTACCCTTTAGCGGGGAAATTACATAGCGCAGGTCGCTTAGATGTGGATACGACAGGTCTCGTCTTGCTTACCGATGATGGACAATGGTCACATCGCATCACTTCGCCAAAACATCATTGTGAAAAAACCTATTTGGTGACATTAGCTGATCCCGTAGAAGAAAATTATGCCACAGCTTGTGCAGAAGGCATTTTATTACGCGGAGAAAAAGAGCCCACTAAACCAGCAAAATTAGAAATCTTAGATAATTACAATGTGAATCTGACCATTTCTGAAGGTCGCTATCATCAAGTAAAACGTATGTTTGCCGCACTTGGGAATAAAGTCGTTGGATTACATCGCTGGAAAATTGGTGATGTCGTGTTAGATGAATCCTTAGATGAAGGTGAATTCCGCCCATTGACTCAAAACGAAATCGAAAGTTTGGTGAAATAAGATGAGTCAGCAAAAATCTACTTTTATCTTTATTCTTACGCTCGGTATTCTCTCCATGCTACCGCCTTTTGGCGTGGATATGTATTTGCCGTCTTTTTTAGAAATTGCGAAAGATCTCGGCGTGAGTCCAGAGCAAGTGCAACACACGCTCACTTCTTTTGCTTATGGCATGGCGTTTGGTCAGCTTTTCTGGGGGCCTTTTGGTGATAGTTTCGGACGAAAACCGATCATTTTACTCGGTGTTATTGTGGGCGCGCTAACAGCTTTAGTGCTCACCGAAATAAATTCAGTCGGAAATTTCACCGCACTTCGTTTTGTGCAAGGTTTCTTTGGTGCCGCACCTGTTGTGCTTTCAGGCGCATTATTACGTGATTTATTTAGTAAAGATCAGCTATCTAAAGTGATGTCCACCATCACGTTAGTGTTTATGCTTGCGCCTTTAGTTGCACCAATTATTGGTGGTTACATCGTTAAATTTTTTCACTGGCATGCGATTTTTTACGTTATTTCGCTCGTGGGACTATTAGCCGCTGCATTGGTCTTTTTCATCATTCCAGAAACCCATAAAAAAGAAAATCGTATTCCGCTGCGCTTAAATATTATCGCTCGCAATTTCCTTCTGCTTTGGAAGCAAAAAGAAGTGCTCGGCTATATGTTTGCCGCCTCTTTTGGATTTGGTGGGTTGTTTGCTTTTGTGACTGCAGGATCAATTGTCTATATCGGCATTTATGGCGTTCCCGTCGATCAGTTCGGTTACTTCTTCATGATGAATATCGTTACGATGATCTTTGCCTCCTTTTTGAATAGCCGATTTGTCACTAAAGTGGGCGCAGAAACAATGTTACGGATAGCCCTCACAATTCAATTCCTTTCTGGAATGTGGCTAATTTTGACCGCACTTTTAGATCTCGGTTTTTGGCCAATGGCAATTGGCGTCGCCTTTTTCGTCGGTCCAAACCCTGTGATTTCATCAAATGCAATGGCATCAGCTTTAGAAAGATGTCCTCAAATGGCGGGAACGGCAAATTCTTTGATTGGTAGCGTACGTTTTGCAGTGGGTGCAATTATGGGAAGTTTAGTCGCATCAATGAAGATGGATACTGCCGCACCAATGCTCTTTACTATGGGGGCATGTGTCACGATTTCCGTGTTAGCATATTACTTTCTAACCAGCCGAAATCTTAAAAAATCTATGGGAAAATAAGCTCACAATTCATTATTGTTCCCTCAATATGAGTGAGGGAACATTAATTTCTAACGTTTCGATCCTAAATAAATCGCAAATAAAGTAAGCAATGCACCAAGCCATTGCCAAAGATTAATCGCTTTATCCAAATAGAAATAATCAATCAACAATGCAGCTACTGGCTCCGTGAGTAACAATAATCCAGTAACACTTAGCGAAAGCAAAGGGATTGAATAAGCAATCATGCCCCAAGCTACGCACTGCATCACCGCACCATAAATCACGACTAATCCCCAATCCTGCCATGTTGTTGGATAAAGATTATTTGAATTGAAAATTAAAGATGGGACAAGTAGCACTAAAGCACCTGTCAAACTGATAATTAACATCAACGGAAATAATGCCGTTGGCTCTTCTTGATGAACTTTTTTCACCATCACCATAGAACCAGCCAACATTACCGCTGAAATTAAACCAATCACAATGCCATAAATTCCGTCAATATTATGCTGTAATTCTTCGACAGAAATTAACGCTACGCCAACTATCGCCAAAAACAAACTTAATATTTGTAGTTTGCTTTGATGTTCTGCAAAAAAGACAAAACCAATGGCAGCCAAACAAAAAATTTGCAAGCTATTTAATAAGGTAGAAATGCCTGGACCTACGGCGTAAATACTTTCATGCCAAAAGGCAAGATCAAACGCTAAAAATACTCCAGAAAGTGCGGCAAAAAATAAGGCTTTTTTACTTTTTGGAAAATGTTGGCGTTTTAGTTTCATTAGAAAATAGAAAATGCCTGATGCAATTAATAATCGCCAAAAAGCAATTGCATAAGCACCGACAGGCACGAACTTAACAATCAAACTACCTAAGCCAAATAAAATACAGCCTGCCACCAACATTAAAGAGGCAATATTATTTTGCTTTTCCATTAAACGAAGACCATCCATAACGGCAAGCAAACAGCAATAAATAATAGGATAAATAAACTATTGGCAGATAATTTCCACTTTTGGAAACTATGCAGAATCAGAATAGCCGCAATCACAAAATGGCAAACAAAATAAATGATGTAGGCAAAAACACTCTCAGAATTAACCGCACTTTCCATGCCATTTAAAAGTAAAAATAAAAATATTGCCAAAGCATTTAAGGCAAGCAATATAATCATGGCTAAGGGAAACAATGCGATAAAACTTTGTAAACGATTTCGTGCAATAACAAGCGCAAGATTTGCCAAAATCACGCCAGATAAAATCGGTGCAAACGGATTATATTCAGCAAAAGCACTCGCAGGAAGCACGGTAAAAATCATTAAATAACTCAAGCAACCTAAACCCGCAATTAATGCAGCCATCAATAAAAAGCTGTTACGGATTTTTTCAGTTTTTGGTTGTTTCCAAATAAAATACACGACAGAAAGACCACATACGCTCATCACGTTAGTAAGTGTATGATTATTCTGCAATAAACTTATCATCAACCACACTGCCCAATAAATAGCAAAAGTCAGATTAACTTTGATTAAACGACCACGTTGTCCTGGACAAATTTCGCCGCGATAAAAAACCAATAAAGAAATTAACTGTGCAATCAACACGCCTACACCTAAATGAGGCATTGTTTGCTTTTCAGGTTGCAAAGAAAAAATAAATAGATCGATGCCAAGCACCATTGAGATCGATAATATCGCAAGCAATGCCGCGATATATTTAGAAGATTGTTCTGACATAATTTTGACGTCTGAAAAAATAATGCGCCATTATGCTAAAAATTCATTAAATTTTAAAGTAGAATGAAACCAATTATAACCGCACTTAGGTACATGAATGTTACTTAGTATTTTATATATCATCGGTATCACCGCTGAAGGAATGACTGGCGCTCTCGCAGCTGGTCGTGAAAAAATGGATATTTTTGGCGTGATAATTATCGCATCCGTCACAGCCATTGGCGGCGGCTCTGTGCGTGATGTACTACTCGGACATTACCCTCTAGGCTGGGTTAAGCACCCAGAATATTTTTTAATGGTTGCAAGCGCTGCGGTGATTACCGTATATGTTGCGCCATTCATCAATCATTTTATGCGCTATTTCCGCACTATTTTCTTGGTGCTCGATGCGATGGGTTTAGTGGTGTATTCCATTATTGGCGCACAAATTGCGATGGATATGGGACATAGCCTCACTATTGTAAGTATTGCAGGCTGTATTACAGGTGCCTTTGGCGGGGTTCTACGCGATATGCTATGCAATCGAATTCCTCTGGTATTCCAAAAAGAACTCTACGCCAGCATTGCGCTATTTGCCACGCTGACTTATTACGCATTAAGCACACTTCAAGTAGAACATACGCTTGCCGTGTTACTCACACTTATTAGCAGCTTTACTTTACGCCTTTTAGCTATTCATTTTGAATGGGGTTTGCCGGTGTTTAATTACCAAGAACTCACATCGGAAGAACAAGATAAGCTGCCAAATAAAAGAAATAAATAAAGGGAATAACTATGTTAGAACAAATGGGTAAACAAGCCAAAGATGCGGCATTTATCTTGGCTCAACTCACCACTGCTGAAAAAAATCGTGCATTATCCATTATTGCAGAACAACTCGAACAACAAGCACCGCTTATCTTAGCCGAAAACGCAAAAGATATTGAACTTGCCAAACAAAATAGATTGTCTGATGCCTTGATTGATCGCCTACTGCTCACGCAAGAACGTTTGCAAGGCATCGCTAATGATGTACGCCATGTTATTTCACTTGCAGATCCTGTGGGGAAAATCATAGACGGCGGTACATTGGATAGCGGGCTTAAAATCGAACGCGTACGCACTCCGCTCGGCGTCATTGGCACAATTTATGAGGCTCGCCCAAATGTAACCATTGATGTGGCAAGTCTTTGCCTTAAAACGGGTAATTCAGTGATTTTACGCGGTGGTAAGGAAACACAATTTTCTAACAAGATCTTAATCGAAGTTGTGCAAAATGCTTTAGAGCAAGCCGGCTTACCAAAATTCGCAGTGCAAGCCATTACCGATCCAAACCGTGAACTCGTTATGCAATTATTAAAACTGGATCGCTATGTGGATATGATTATTCCTCGGGGTGGTGCGGGTTTACATGAATTGTGTAAACAACATTCTACTATTCCTGTTATTGTGGGGGGTGTAGGTGTTTGCCACACTTTCGTTGAAGAAAGTGCGGATCAAAATAAAGCAATTTTTGTTATTGATAACGCCAAAACACAACGTCCCAGCACCTGTAACACATTGGAGACATTGTTAGTTCAACATTCTATTGCTGAAGAATTTTTACCTAAACTTGTCTCTCACCTTTCCGCTAAAAACGTAAAATATCATGCAAAATCCACCGCACTTAATATATTGAAACAAGCAGGTGCGAATGTCTGCGAAGTGACAGAAAAAGAATTACGCGAAGAATGGGGATCATTGGATTTGAATGTGGTTGTTGTGGAAGATATTCATGCTGCTATTGAGCATATCCGCCAATATGGTACGCAACATTCTGAAAGTATTTTAACGTCCTCACAAAACCTAGCCCGTCAATTTATTAATCAAGTCGATGCCGCTGCCGTTTATGTGAATGCAAGCACACGCTTTACTGATGGCGGACAATTTGGATTAGGCGCAGAAGTTGCCGTGAGTACTCAAAAACTTCACGCTCGTGGCCCAATGGGATTAGAAGCATTAACAAGTTATAAATGGGTATGTGAAGGCGAATACACCATTCGCAAATAAAACCCAAAGTGCGGTAATTTTTAGAAGAGATTATTTGCATATAAAAAAGTCCGCGAAATGCGGACTTTTTCATTATCTTTATTTGTCAGATTTACCCAAATTATCAAAGAATTTTTTCACACCGTCTAAAAATCCTGAAGATTTTGGTGCGTGTTTACTTAAATCTTTACCTTGTAAACTTTCTTCAAGTTTTTGAAGTAATTCTTTTTGTTCGCTGGTTAAATTAACCGGTGTTTCTACCACAATACGGCAAATCAAATCGCCCGCATAGCCACTACGTGTAGAGGCGACACCTTTGCCTCGCATGCGGAATAATTTTCCAGTTTGCGTTTCAGCTGGGATTTTAAGCTTCACTCTGCCATCTAAGGTCGGCACTTCAATTTCACCGCCAAGGGCTGCAGTAGCAAAACTAATCGGTACTTCGCAATATAAGTTGTTACCGTCACGTTCAAAAATATTATGTTCTCTCACGTGAATCACAACATATAAATCTCCAGCTGGTGCGCCATTTTCACCCGCAGCGCCTTTGCCCGCTAAGCGAAGTTGGTTACCCGTATCTACGCCTGCAGGAATTTTTACTGAAAGATTTTCTTTCTTATGAACGCGTCCTTCGCCATGACAGCTGCGACAAGGTTTTTCAATTTTCTTACCGCTACCGTGGCAAGTTGGACAAATACTTTCGGATACAAAGAAACCTTGTTGACGACGAATTCGACCAGAACCGTGACAATGCGGACAAGTTTCCACTTTAGAGCCTTTTTCTGCGCCAGAACCACCACAGCTATCACAATGCGCAAGAGTATTGATTTGAATATCTTTGGTTGTACCTTTTACGGCTTCTTCTAAAGTGATTTCTAAGTCATAGCGTAAGTCTTCGCCACGAACAACTCGTTGACGACCACGGCCACCGCCACCAAAAATATCGCCAAAAATATCGCCGAACATATCGCCAAAATCAGCACCGCCAAAGCCACCACCGAAACCACCTGCGCCACCACCTTGTTCAAAGGCTGCGTGGCCATATTGATCGTAGGCTGCGCGTTTTTGATCGTCGCCTAATACTTCATAAGCTTCATTAATTTCTTTGAATTTTTCTTCTGCTTCTTTACTGCCTTGGTTTTTATCCGGGTGATGTTTAGATGCTAAACGTTTATACGCACGTTTAATGTCGTTCTCACTCGCCCCTTTTTGTAAACCAAGGACTTCGTAGTAATCTTTTTTTGCCATAGTGTTTCGTTTGTAAATTTTATGGAAATTTGACCGTTCGTAATATATTCCCCTCTTTAGCAAAGAGGGGAACTGTTTAATACACCAAAAGGGCGTGTTTCCACGCCCCTATTGTTATGAAAGACTAAAATTATTCCCCTCGGTATCAGTACGAACAATTAGTTGCCATTTAATATCTTTACAAGATTTATGCTGAGAATCATTTTGTGGAGGTAATGGATCGCCATTATTACAAGTTAC
>ERZ772932.1277-NODE-1277-length-12048-cov-2.299008_pt1 | contig 12048 bp, 10 predicted proteins | sample MGYA00511684_ERZ772932 | MGnify/ENA primary metagenome ERZ772932 (study PRJEB29015, sample SAMEA2738078) | human oral metagenome | biome: human oral; feature: human-associated habitat; material: saliva | place: China | collected 2210 ...
TTAAAGACGCCCCTGCCAGCATTAGTGTGGTAAACCAACAACAACTCAAACAACATCCGGTTAATCGCTTAGAAGACGCGTTACAAGATGTACCAGGAGTGAATATCAGTGGTAGTAATGCCAACCGAAGCGATGTCTCTATTCGTGGCTTACCCGCAGATTACACCTTAATCATGGTGGATGGTCGTCGCCAAAATACCCGTGAATCTCGTCCAAATGGTAATGGTGGATTTGAAGGGGCATTCATTCCGCCTGTGAGTGCAATTGAACGTATTGAGGTAGTGCGTGGGCCAATGTCTTCGCTTTATGGTTCTGATGCAATGGGTGGTGTCGTCAATATCATTACTAAAAATGCGACAAAAGAATGGACGGGCTCATTTTCTAGCGGTTTTACCGTTCACGATAAATCTGAATTTGGTGATGGCTATCACGGCGATTTCTTTGTTTCAGGTCCGCTAATTAGCAATGTATTAGGGTTGCAAGTTTATGGTGGCGGTAACTATCGTCAAGAAGATCTTCTCATTGGGGCATCAAACAAAAACAAAGATGGTAACCTTAACGCCAAATTAACCTTTACCCCTGTGGATAAACAAACCTTTATCTTTGAAGCAGGTCGTCATCGCCTATCTAAAGATGAAACCCCAGGAAAAACCATTGATTTAACCACAACACGTGGGGCTTCAGTAACGAAAAACAGCCCAAGCACTACCCGTGCAACCCGCAACCATTGGTCTTTCACTCACCAAGCAGATTGGGATTTTATGACCTCAGAACTTAGCTTCTCGCAAGAAATGGCTAAACGTGAGGTGATGGTGAATGATGTGATGAACAGCCGTAAGCCAGAAATCAAAAATAATGTATTTGATGCGAAATTTATGTTGCCACTTTCTAACCATTTCTTCGTCTTTGGTGGACAAGCACAACAAGCAAAATTACAAGATGATTCTGTGACAAAAGTGCAAACTAGAACATTACCAAATGGCAAAAAGGCATCAAAAGCGATGTTTGAAAACAGCAAAAATAGCATCAAACAATCGGGATTCTTCTTAGAAGATCGCATTGATATTGGTGAACATCTGTTGCTTACTCTTGGCTCTCGCTTTGAAAACCACGAAAAATATGGCACACATTGGACACCTAGAGCTTATGCGATCTACCACTTCAATGATAACTTCACCCTTAAAGCTGGGGTAGCTAAAGCCTTTAAAGCACCAAGCATTCGTGAAATTAGTGAAAGCTACGTAACCTCTACCGAAGCAGGTGCGGGTGTCATTTATGGGAATAAAAATCTCAAACCTGAAACGAGTGTAAACCAAGAGGTTGCTTTCGCGTACAGCAATAATAACGGCTATAGTTCAAATATTACCTTGTTTAATACTGATTTCAGAAATAAATTAACTAGCCACTACACAGGTAAGGCTGATCCTGTAACAGGAGCTAAATTATATGAATATGCCAATGTAGGACGTGCGAATGTGAAAGGGGTGGAAATTGCTGCCCATATTCCTTTCAACGAACATTGGAATGCGGATTTAAGCTACACTTACCAACACTCTAAACGCCAATCTGATGAAGATGTCTCTGCCTCTAAAGTCAGTTTGCGTGGTTTACCGTTGGATAACACACCAAAACATTCTGCTAGTGCGAAGCTAAATTGGGACATGAGCGATGCGTTCACAGCCTATACTCGTGTGGCATATAAAGGCAAACAAATTTGGGCAAATCCACGTAATGGCGATAACAAAAATCCATTCCGTACACGCAAGGCTTATACTACTGTTGATTTAGGTGCAACTTATCAATTTAACCCGAATGTTGCCCTTACTATGGCAGTGTTAAATATCGGCAATCACATTGGAGAGCGTGTGAACACCAATGGGGGTAGCTGGACAGTAGAAGATGGGCGCCGTTTATGGACTAACCTTAACGTTACCTTTTAATCAGTTGGGAATTAGCAACATTTGGGCTTTCTAAATGTTGCTGAGGATTTTATGTTGCGATATTTCCTTTATTTGGGGTTGGGCTTGTTATTAATAGCAAAAAGCTATGCCGAGCCTGATTTCACTATTGCAAAACTTAGCTCTAAAATGACCGCTTATTATCATATCCACCAACAAGATATGCACTTTGAAAATAAAGCCTATCGCTTATTTATTGCCGAGCCGAAGCAGCAATCTAAGCCTTTACCAGTGCTTTACCTGCTTGATGGTAATGCACATTTTCCATTGGCAGTAAATGCGGTAAATCCTGATTTACCGCTTCCGCTGATTGTAGGCATCGGCTATGTTTCCGATAATGCTTATTCGATTAATGAACGTCGCCGAGATTACACTTTCTCGGTTCAAGACGAAACCTTAAAAAATGGCGGCGGTGCTGCCGATTTTCTACGTTTTATTCAAACCGAAGTAAAGCCTTATATTGAACAGCATTATCGTATTCATAACAAAAAACAGCACTTCTTTGGGCACTCTTTTGGCGGACTTTTTGGGCTTTATATTCTATTCCATCGACCTAATTTATTTCAGTATTACACTCTTGCCAGCCCATCGCTTTGGTGGGGAAAGGGTGAATTTTTACCTAAAAAGAAAGATTGGATTGCACATAAGCCTGAGCATATTTTAATTACTCTTGGTGAGTATGAGGAGTTTCCAGAAAAAGATCCGCAAATAACACCTGAACAGAAACAACGTATTCAGCAACGCCAACAAATACGCCCGTTTAATGCAGAGCAGTTGAGCGAAAAATTAAAATCACAGGGCAATAATGCTAACTTTCTTTGGATTTTAAATAAAAATCACGGGGACTCGATATCCGAAGCAATCAAATATAGTGTAGAGCTCATCCAGAAATGAAAAAGGCTAGAACCTTATATGTTGAGGTTTTAGCCTATATTCAGAGAAATCTTGCTTATTGTATGGCGAATTTCTATCCTAAGAAAATCCCCAAACTAAACAGCAAATTGGTGATTAACGCCAAGCCTGCCATTTGCCCTAAAATTGGGCGAAGTTCGATAGGGTCTTGGTGGCGATAAACAAATAAGCCATGTTTGACTAAAAGTGGTACGGCAAGCAAGAAGAGGTAGTTATACCAATGCTCGAAATTGAGAATGGCAAAAATCAGGTAAGAAACGACCGCTAGCACTAATAAAATCGCGTGGTAAATACGTCCGTTTTTCGAGCCAATGCGTACGATTAACGTATTTTTACCCGCTTTACGGTCTTGGTTAATATCGCGGAGATTATTGATATTAAGCACAGCAACCGAAAGCAAACCACAACCAAAAGCAGGGATAAAAATCATTAGTGGCAAGCTGTGGGCTTGCAAATAGAACACACCAATTACCGCAACAAAACCGAAGAAAATCAGTACAAATAAGTCTCCCAAACCTAAGTAACCATAGGCTTTTTTGCCGACCGTGTAGGTAATCGCGGCAACAATCGAAATCACGCCTAAGCCTAGAAATACCAGCAGATCTTCAATTCCTTCATACGCATAGAAACTTAATGCCGACCCCGAAATAAACGAGAGTGCACTCAGCACCATGACCGCCATTTTGAGCTGTTCGCCCGTAATCGCACCGTGCTGAATCGCACGCAGTGGACCAATTCGCTCAGCAGTGTCGGAGCCTTTTACGTGGTCGCCGTAGTCGTTCGCAAAGTTAGATAATACTTGCAATAGAATGGTCGTGATAAAGGCAAGTAGGGTGGTGATTAAATTAAATTTACCTGCCCAATAAGCGAGTGCTGAGCCGATAATAATAGAAGCCAAGGCAAGCGGTAAAGTTTTCGGGCGAGCCGTGCTAAACCAGATGGCAAAGGTGGAATTTTTGTTCATTTTGGTGGTTTCGTTTAGAATAGATAAAAGAAAAACGTAGTTTAGCAAAAAAGAGAAATGATGTGTAATCCAATCAGTTTAAGCCCTGTAGCGGTGGTCGAAAGCCCGTATGACGAGAAATTTTCCGTGCCTCGCCAGCCTAACTTAGTGCAAGAAGGTAAGGGCATTTTACGCCTACTTCCGCCCTATAATACGCCCGATGCCGTACGTGGTATTGAGCAATTTAGCCATTTATGGCTGATTTTTCAATTTCACCAGATCCCCGAGCGTGAATGGCACGCGACCGTTCGCCCACCGCGTTTAGGCGGTAATAAACGTGTGGGTGTGTTTGCCTCACGAGCCACGCATCGCCCTAATCCTCTTGGGTTGTCTAAAGTAAAATTAGAACGGGTTGAATGCAAAGATGGCGAAGTGTTGTTACATCTGGGCAGTGTTGATTTGGTGAATGGCACGCCTATCTTCGACATCAAGCCCTATATTCACTACGCCGACAGCGAACCTGAAGCCATTTCTGGCTTTGCCCAAGAAAAACCGCAAGCAAAATTAAGCGTTACATTTCTGCCTGAAGCGGAACAAGCGGTCAAAAAAGCTAAAAATTTTGCAAAGTTTGGCATAAATCAACCGCTTGCGTTTATTCACGAGGTAATTGCGCAAGACCCACGCCCAGCTTATCAACAAGGGAAAAAATCAGATCGGATTTATGGGATGAATTTGGCGGGCTATAACGTGCGATGGAAAATTGATGAGCAAGATTTCACGAAAGCTGTAGTAATTGGCGTGGATGAAGGGAACTTTCGATAACGATGATTTTCTAACTTGGACTTTAAATATAAACAGGATTTAAAAATGAATTTGAAAAAACTCTTTATTATTTTACCGCTTGTAGGCGCAAGCTTTAGCGCTTCAGCAGAAGGATTAAGTGAAACCAAGCAAGCAACGACTTTCCAATTCACAACGGAAGTGAGCCGCACGGTGGAAAAAGATTTAATGGAAGTCAGCCTTTACAGTCGTAAGCTAGGTAAATCGCTGAATAGCCTTAAAAATGAAGTATCAGCGAATTTAAACAAAGTATTAGACGTTGCAAAACAATATCCTGACATTGAGGTGCAAGCAGATGGTATTTTAAACCGAGTGAACTACAACGATAAAGGTAAAGTGGATGGCTGGGTGGCGGAAGGACGTGCGTCAGCGTACTCCTTGATGCGCGCGCGGCGGACCTCCTTGACGTCTTTGAGTAGTTCAACTTAGGAAACGATGTGGCGATTAACAATATCGGCTTTAGCATTTCACCAGAAACGATGAAAGCGTTAGAAGATGATATGACACTAGCGGTCATTAAACAATTTCAACACAAAGCGGAAGTGGTACAAAAAGGTTTGAATGCCAAAAGCTATCAGCTTGTAGATGTGCAACTGAATACGCCAAATGGGGTGGATAACCGCTATGATATTCGCCCAATGATGGCAATGGCAAAATCAGCAAGTTATGCGACAGAAGAGATACCATTGGAAGCAGGCAAAGAGACCATTTCAGCAACGGCTTCTGGGCGTGTGGAATTTAAGTAAGGTAAAATAAGGACGTGAATTTAAGTTCACGTCCTTCGTTTTATTATTTAGTTAATAAATCCAACGCTTCTTGATATTTCGCAACCGTTTTCTCAATCACTTCTTGTGGAATTTTCGGTGCTGGTGCTTGTTTGTTCCAACCGCTGTTTTCTAGCCAGTCACGCACAAATTGCTTATCGAAAGATGGTGGGTTTGTGCCCTCTTTGTAGTTTTCTACTGCCCAGAAACGGCTAGAATCTGGCGTGAGTACTTCATCCATTAAAGTTAATACACCATTCTCATCTAAACCAAATTCAAATTTGGTGTCGCAGATAATAATGCCTTTTGTTAACGCATATTCAGCCGCTTTAGTGTAAAGTGCAAGTGCCGCCTCTTTTACTTGTTTAGCTAATGCTTTCCCGATTTGACGTTCGCACTCTTCATAGCTGATATTGATGTCGTGATCGCCCACTTCCGCTTTGCTTGATGGTGTGAAAATCGGTTCTGGTAATTTGCTTGCTTCCACCAAGCCTTCGGGCAAGGCTAAACCGCAAATCGTGCCCGTTTTTTTATAATCTTTTAAGCCAGAACCGGTTAAATAACCACGCACGATAGACTCAATTTTCACAGGAGTTAAGCGTTTACACACTACCGCACGATATTGGATTGCTTCAGCTTCTTCTTTTGGTAACACATCAAATACAGAATCGCCTGTGAAGTGATTTGGCATGATATCGGCTAATTTGTTAAACCAGAAATTTGAAATTTGAGTTAGAATTTCGCCTTTGTGCGGAATCGGCTCATCTAAGATAACATCAAAGGCAGACAGGCGATCTGTTGCCACCATAAGCATACGTTTGTCGTCAATCTCGTATAAATCACGCACTTTGCCAGAGTAGATTTTTTTTAAGCTGATTTGCATTTTGAGGTCCTATTTGAAGTGAATGTAAAAAATTGGTCAAATTATACCGCTTTACGCAAACGATTGCGAAGAATTTTAATAATATTAAAAGTTGATGCATAATAAAAAAGTCTAGCAAACGCTAGACTTTTTCTTTTGGTGTAACTAAACCTCAATTCCAAACTTCTCTTTCACTAACGCTTGGAAATCGGTGCAACCGCCAACGTGAACGTTATCTAAGAAAATTTGTGGCACGGTTTCAACTGGCTTGCCAACACGTGGCACTAAATCTTCTTTGGTAATTCCTTCTTCAGGCATATTCACAAATTTAAAATCGAAATCAGCTAATTCTGATTTCATTTTTTCTGCTAATGCTTTTGCACGAATGCAATATGGGCAGGTTAAACGCCCATAAATTTCAACAAACATCGTTACCTCTCTGTTTTTCCTTGTTGTAAGTAACAGCATCTTACTCTTTGTAAGCGGTTAAATCTATCTCTTGATCTGCAAATTTTTCTAATTCGGCTTGGTGACTAATATAAACCACCGACGATTGCGGTAAATGTTGCTTAATCAAACCAAACATTGCTTGTGCCGACTCGCTGTCAAGGCTAGAAGTCGCTTCATCCAGATAAATCACTTCAGGCTTATTGAGCAAAATACGGGCAAAAGCAATACGTTGTTGCTCGCCGCCTGAGAAAACGTGATGCCAAACCTGCTGCTCTTGTAAACGATTTTGCCACTGGCTCAATCCCACATTTGCCAGTACCTGATTCATCTCCTCATCTGAATAAATTTGATGCTCGGGATAACTCAACACATCAGCAAGCTTACCTTCATTTAAGTAACTGCGTTGCGGCACAAGCAAACTCTTACCTTTCGGCACTTTGTATTCGCCATCAAAATAATCCCAAATACCACTGAGTAAACGTAGGAAAGTCGATTTACCCAAACCGCTTTTTCCTTTCAAGCGAACCCATTTTTGTCCATCAATGGCAAGCGATAAATGGCTAAACAAGCGGTCATTTTCTGGGGTATAAATTGCAAGTTCTTGCATATCCAGCAATTTATCTGAGCTTTCTACTTCTAATTTGATCAGCTGTTCAAGCTCATTCATTTCACGTTGCAATTGGCTCAAACGGCTAATCGAAGCCGAACATTTTGGCAAGTTAGAATAGGCAAAAATAAACCAGCTAAAAGCGTCAATCACTACGCTAAATGCGGTGCGAATCTGCATAATGCCCCCAAAGGTAATCGTCTTAGTGGCTAAAAGCGGGATTGAAAAAATCACGGGCAACAAAAGTGAAAAGCGGTCGTAGCCTACGGTAAAGAAACCTAGCTGTTTTTCTTTATCCATCAAAGCACGCCAGTTGGTTACAATTGCTTTAAATTCTGCAAAAAGAGAGGCTTTTTCGACCGATTCCCCTTTATACAACGCAATCTGTTCGGCATTTTCCTGCTTACGTACAAGGCTAGCACGGAAGTTCGCCTCGAATTGTTGTTGATGGTAATTCAACTTGTGCAATTTTCGCCCGATTAAATGGGTAATAATCGTGCCTAATACGGCATAAATCATCGCTACCCAAACTAAGTAACCTTCTACGACAAAACTCTTGCCAAATAGGGTAAATTCAGGCGATTTTGCCAAATTCCACAACACCATAAAGAAGGCCCAAAGCTGGATAATGTTGAAAATCAACGAAAGCGTCAGTTCAATGGTATACTCAATAAAAATGCTAATGTCTTCCGCAATACGTTGGTCGGGGTTGTCCATTTTCTTGCGATGCGCTAAGCGGTAATAGATCTGCTTAGAAAGCCATTTTTCCAAGAACTGCTTGGTCATAAATTCACGCCAGCGAATAATCAACAACTTCCGTAACCAAGTGCGGTAAACGTTAATCACGATAAAAATGGAGATGTAAATAAAGTACTCGTTCAAAAGCGTGTAGGATTTCTCGATTTCAAAGTTAGAAAGGGCATCATAAAAGCCTTTCGACCAGTTGGAAATTTGTACGTTGAGGTAAGTAATCACTGAGCCGATGCCGATCACGACACCTGCAATCAGCCATGCCAACCAGTTGGATTTTCTGCCCCAATAGGGTTTGCTAAGGGAATAAAAGTTTTTGAGGAATTGTTTCATATTAAAATTTTAGGGTTTGTATTCCTAATTCCTCCGTTTTTTATTCTACCAAATCGCCCCTCCCCCTCTTTGCTAAAGAAGAGAGCTCTAAAAATCAAATTTTAATTATCTAACTTCAACATCATTGAGATCAAAATATCCAATGTTTGTGTTTACAGAAAGAAAATCCCCCTCTTTAGCAAAGAGCGGTAGGGGAGATTTGACAGTAGTAATTAACGAAGAAATTAGTTTTTTCTACACTAATCTGAGTTATCTCTTCGGCGTTGTAATAAACACCTTCTCATTATTGGTGTTATATATCTCTTTTGCCATCGCTTTCACATTATCAAGAGTGATGCCATCGGCAAGACTTTGCATCTCTGTGAGATATTGCGGATTGCCTGTGTAGTTTTCGCTTAAAATTAAACGTGCCAACCACGTTCTTGGCTCTTGCAAGCGATCTTTTTCTGCCGTGACAAACTGTGTTTTCGCAATTTTTACATCTTCTTCAGTGATCTGCTCTGGCAAAGCATCAAATACCGCACGGGCTTGCCCAATGAGCTTATCCGCATTATCAGGATTCGCGACAAAAGAGAGCTCACTTTCGATACGATCAGTTTCAGAATTGAGCGAGCTTTCAAAGCGCAAGCTGTAAATACCCAACTCCTTATCTCTTAACGCCATTTTGAGCTTATTCGTCGCAATATTGCGTAAGATTGAGACTAAAACTGCGTCTTTTCCTTGCCATTGATGCGAGCTAAATGCCCACATTTTTACGTCTGATTTCGGCTCAGGATTCATCGCAAAACTAGCAATTGCCTTGCCTTCCGTTGGTAAAATTTGGGCAGAATCGAACCGCTTGCTGCGTGGGAAATCGCTTAAAAATTGCGTTACCAAGCCTTTCATTTCGTCTTCATTCATATCATTCATGAAATAATAAGTGGTTGGAGCTTGAAGCATTTTTGCCCACTCTTCATTAAGCGATTTGTCGGTTAATTGTTCCAGCGAATCTTTGTTTGGCAGAATATCATCCACTTTCTCTTGGTTGTAACGCAATATTGAAATTGCTTTTAAGCGTTCATTTTCGCTGTTTTTACTATTTTGTGTTGCTATCATTTTTCCAAGCGTTTCTTTGGTTTCATCCAAACCGTCTTTCACTTTGGTTTCCGCTTGATAAGCGTAGAACAGACGCAAGAAATCCGCCAATTTCGCATTTTCTATCGAACCATCAAAGATCAATTTAGTCGCCGTCTGCTTGAGAGAAATACTGACTTTGTTCAGTTCTTTCCAATATTTCAATTGCTCAGGTTCCCAATCAAGCGGTGCATTTTGTGCAATTAATTGCAACGCCACTTGGCTCTGCCATTCGCCCAGCCCCTTCGCTTTAAAGCCCGCTGAACTTTGAGCTTGGAAGTAAGTTTTATCTTTCGCAAGCGGAGATTTTAACCAAACCACTTTATCACCGTTTGAAAGTGTCCAATGTTGCACATTTTGTGCATCAAATTTTTCCACATTCGTGATTGAGCCTTTGGCTTGCACGTGTTCAAGTGACATCGGCACAATCTCTTTCTCTTTTTGTGGTGCAGAAATTTCCGCTTTTTGTGCCTCTGCTTGCAACTGAGCCACTTGAGTTTCGCTGATTTCTAGCTTGGTATCACGCGGTGGCTGATATTGAACAATGCGATCTTTTGCCTCAATCCATTGCTGAATACGAGCGTTTACTTCCGCGGTGATTTTTTTCAGCATCGGTTCAGATAAATTAGCAATTTCAGGCTGAGTCAGAAAAGGTTTATCGAGCAATGTAGTGTCTACCATCGCTTGTACCCAGCGGGAAAACTCGCGGTCGCCATCGTATTTTTTGGCATTCTCAATTTGAGCTTGAATCGGTGCTTTCTGTTTTGCTAATTCCTCTTCTGTAATAGGGAAGCGTTTTAGGCGTTCGATCTCTTCGAAAATCTGTTTCAATCCTTGCGGATGCCCAGTCGGTTCAACAGTTGCAAATAAACCGAGAGCTGTAGTTTGCGTACCGATGTCAGATTTTCTTGGCATTACCGCTGAAACGCCTTTCGGTAATACTTCCGATTGGTTGCGGAAACGTTGCACAATGCTAGCAAGTGCCAAACGATCTAACAAGCGTTGATAACGTCCATCATCCGTTTGAGCACGGCTCGCACTATCGTTAAAACGCAAAATATAAGCCACTTGGCTTACACTACTACGTGGGTCTTGCAGTTTGTTGATCTGTAAATGATCCGTCAAGGTTGGGTTTAAATAATCCCGCACAGGCGTGTTTTTCTTCTCTACTTTGCCAAAATAGCGGTCGATTTCTTCTTTCGCTTTGCTAGGATCCACATCACCCACCACCAACAAATTCATATTGTTTGGTGCGTACCACGTTTGGTAGAACTGCTGTAACTGGGTGGCAGGCATTGAATTGATGCTCTGCTCTGTACCAATCACGCGATGGCGGGCATAACGCGAATTCGCACGTACGGAGGCGGTACGTTGTTCGTTCATTGTTGCCCCAACGCTTAAACCTTGACGCCACTCTTCTAAGATAATTTTGCGTTCATCATCCAAATCTGCTTGAGTTAATTTTGCCCCAAACAGCATTTGAGACAAGGCATCAAAACTTTTCGACAACCCTGCCGTGTTTGGTGGGGTCATCATATAAGTGGTGCTATCGGATGTAGTCACCGCATTATAGTTTTTACCACGCACCCATTTTTGTTCGTGTAAATAGGGCATCAAGCCGTTCGGGTGAGCGTTCGTGCCACGGAAAACAAGGTGCTCGACCATATGTGCTACACCCGCTTGATCGTCATGTTCATCAACCGATCCGGCATTAACACGCATACGGATCTCAATATGCCCTTTTTCATCGTGCAAAGGCAGAATGGTATATTTTAAACCGTTGTCTAATTGACCTTGAATGGGGGCAGATTTTTCCGCCACCGCAAAATTGGCTGCCACTAACAGGGCAAGTGTTGTCAGAGCAAAACGCATGATTTTTCCTTATGTTTTTGCCTAAAAAGAAAAGCTTCTCGCTTCATTTTGCTACTTGCAAATAAAACGAGAGGGAATGTAAGCGGTGGAATTTTAGCAGAAATTTGCAAATGCTTTGAGAAATTTCACTGCTTGTTGAGGATTATCAGTTATAGGTTGCCTCTAACCAGAAGTTGCACCCCATTTTACGTGTATATCTTAAGTTCTCACCAATTCCTTCACGTAATTTGTTTGCTAGAATACTTGCTGCATAATAACGCCCTGCACCACCCAAGATACGCGTACTTTGGTCGCCAAAGAGATCATTAGATGCAGAAACGTGGTGGAAAATCGTATTGCCTGTGTAATTATTATAATCAATTCGCAAACTCCCCATCATTTCTAACCGCTTCCATTGCATTTTACTTGATTCTACAAAGGTTTGAAGGAGCAAAACCAATTTTACATTCCGACCTACACTCAGGGGAATGGCATTCAACAAAGTATGTCGAGGAAGAGAAATGGTTTAGATAACAGTGCGATGGAGAGCTTCTTTGGACGATTAAAAACGGAATGTTATTATGGCAAACGATTTGAGACGTTCGAACAGCTGGAAAAAACGATTCATGAGTACATTCATTATTACAACCATGAGCGCATTCAGG
>ERZ772932.1278-NODE-1278-length-12047-cov-2.717145_pt1 | contig 12047 bp, 11 predicted proteins | sample MGYA00511684_ERZ772932 | MGnify/ENA primary metagenome ERZ772932 (study PRJEB29015, sample SAMEA2738078) | human oral metagenome | biome: human oral; feature: human-associated habitat; material: saliva | place: China | collected 2210 ...
ACCGTTCGATTTCTGCCTCGTAATCCGCTTCATTTTCAATGAGCAAATGCAGCCACAATAACGGTTTTCCGGCAAGGCGTATGGCCGAACGGTAAAATTCATCCAGCAACAACATATATTGTGCCGAACCACAATTCTCGGCAGTCATTGGCTCGACATAACGAAAACACCGAAACCGTCTTTGATCCATTAAATAGAAATTCATTTCTACGTGAACACGCTTTGCCCATTGTTGAATGCACTCGACTTTTTGCTGTAAAAGTTCACGTGCTGATGGACTCAAATCTTCTCGATGACACAGCCAAATATCTAAATCAGATTGTGGCGTTTGGGCAATAGAGGCGATGCTGCCCATCACATAGACGCCAAGAATGGCTTCCGATTCAAAAGTGCGGTGTTTTTTGAGGAAGTTTTTCACGCTTTCATCTGTCAGCGTATGTGCAAGATATTCCTGTTGGAATGGCGTTGGGGAAAAATGGGCGATGCCGGTGGGCGCATCGGGAACATAGCCCGGCAAATCGGCATGATTGAAATGAAGCAATAACGGGATAAGTTTGAAAACCTGTTGAAAGGATTCAGGCGTGTCGGATAAAGCCCGCTGGATACGCAACCTATCTAAATCGTCCACACGTTGTTTAGCTTTATCGAGATCAAACTTCAAGTAATATCCTGTTTTTTACGACGGTCATGCTTCGCTGGCGGCTACTCTATCATCAGTATTGACGGAAAGCAAAAAAATTAAATGAACACTGACTTTTGAAGTTAACAGTGATAGGATAATCCCTCATTAGACCTGATCAATATGTTGTTATTATGCTTGAAAAAACCTTAAAAATTGCGACTCGCCAAAGCCCGTTGGCGTTATGGCAGGCAAATTATGTGAAAGACCGTCTGCAACAGTTATATCCCGATTTAACCATTGAATTAGTGCCGATGGTAACTAAAGGCGATGTGATTTTAGATTCACCACTGGCGAAAATCGGTGGCAAAGGCTTGTTTGTTAAAGAATTAGAAAATGCCTTGTTGAATAAAGAGGCGGATATTGCCGTGCATTCCATGAAAGATGTGCCGATGCAATTTCCCGAAGGCCTGGGATTAGCCGTGATTTGCCAACGCGAAGATCCGCGTGATGCCTTTGTGTCTCATTCTTACCGCACTTTTGCAGAGTTGCCGCAAGGTGCAGTGGTCGGGACATCGAGTTTGCGTCGCCAATGCCAATTAAAAGCCTTACGCCCCGATTTAGACATTCGCTCTTTGCGTGGCAATGTGGGAACACGTTTAAGCAAATTAGATAACGGCGATTATGATGCCATTATTTTAGCTTCTGCCGGCCTCATTCGTTTGGGCTTAGCAGATCGTATCGCATCTTTTATTGACGTTGAACAATCCTTACCGGCGGCCGGACAAGGTGCTGCATTGAATGTCGTACCGATGATATGCAAGTGCAGGCCTTATTAGCACCGTTAGCGGATGCAGAAACCACGTATTGTGTACGGGCAGAGCGCGCCATGAATAATCATTTACAAGGCGGTTGCCAAGTGCCGATTGGCGGTTATGCCGTATTGCAACAAGGGCAATTGTATTTAAGAGCCTTAGTGGGCAATATTGACGGCAGTCGCATTATTCGCGCAGAAGGCAAAAGTGCGGTGGAAAATGCCGAAGTTTTAGGCGTGAAAATTGCCGAACAGCTTTTAGCGCAAGGTGCTGACAAAATTTTGCAAGCAATTTATTCATAAATCGTGGGGGCACAATGGCCGTTTTGGTAACTCGCCCTGATGAACGTGGGCAACAACTCGTGGAGATGCTGGCAAAAGCCGGAATCGTCGCCATTCATTTGCCTTTATTTACCATTGAAGCCGGTGCAGAACTCAATGAGTTACCGAATAAATTTGCCAAATTAAAAGCAGATGATTATGTCTTTATCGTCTCCAAAAGTGCGGTGGATTTTGCCGACAAAGCCTTAAAAGATACCGGTTTTGCATGGCGTGATGATTTGCACTATTTCACCGTAGGGCAAGGCACCGCACAGTATTTTGCCGCCACAACCGCCACGGCCGTGCATTATCCGACAAGCCAAGAAAACAGCGAAGGCGTATTACAACTTCCTGCAATGCAAAATTTACAAGGCAAAACCGTTTTGATTTTGCGCGGTAATGGCGGACGCGAACTCCTCTCAGAACAAGTGCAACAACGCGGTGCTAACGTTGAGATCGTTGAATGTTACCGAAGAGAACCGCTTGTTTATAATAATGTGGAGCAAACCAGTCTGTGTAAGCGTGCCGGTATTCAAACCATTGTGGCGACCAGCGGAGAAATTCTGACGCAACTGCTGGATTTTGTCCCACGAAATGAACATAATTGGCTAAAAAGTTGTCAACTCATTACCGTCAGTGAGCGAATTTCCCATTTGGCGCAGGCATTGGGCTGGCAGAATGTGATTGTTTCACCTCGTGCGGATAATCAAACATTATTACAAACCTTATTACAATGTCGTTAACGCAACATGTCTCTTTTATAGGTAATCAATATGGCTAACAAGAAATCGAATCATCTGGAAAATCATGCAGAAATTAAACACGAAATTGATGTGAATAAGGATCTTGATTTAGCAAAACAAGACACCACAGAAAATGAACACGTTGACCCCAAGGTAGAGGATAAACAAGCAACCATGCAGCATAAAGAGAACGAAAATAGACAGTCTTCCGCGTCCACTCCACACGAAACCGTTATTGTGAAGAAAAATGGTTCTGCGTTGAGCGTATTAGCGATTTTGATTGCCCTTGGCTTGGGCGGTAGCGGTTATTATTTCGGGCAGCAACAGGTTGACGAAATGCAACAAAAACTGACCGCACTTCAAACGCAACTTCAGCAAAAAAATACGGCTGAACCCGTCAATCTCCCAAGCTTTGAAGCAGAAAAAAGTCAGTTGGCGAAGTTAGCCGAGTTTTCTCAAGTGGCGAGCGACCAAATCAGTGCCTTGAATCAAGAATTAGCCGCCAAAGAACAACAGTTATCTGCGTTGCAACAACAGGTCCAGCGTTTGACCAATCAAAGCAAAGCGGAACAACCAAACGATTGGTTGCTAACCGAAGCAGATTTTTTATTAAACAATGCCTTGCGTAAATTGGTGTTGGATAACGATGTGGACACCAGCGTATCGCTATTAAAAGTGGCTGGTGAGACCTTGACCAAAGTGGCAATGCCGCAAGTCGCCACTGTTCGTAGCGCAATTAATGCAGATTTGAAGAAGCTGTTATCCCTCAACAACGTGGATCAAAACGCTATCATGCAGGAATTGTCTCAATTGGCAAATGACGTGGACGAGTTGAACGTATTGAATGTGAATTTTGATGAAGATCCAAACACGGACAAACTCACTGATTCTTTGGAAGATTGGAAATCCAACGCTGAAAAAAGTGCGGTCAGTTTTTTAAATCATTTTATTCGCATCACGCCAAAAAAAGCGGATAACAAAGCCTTATTAGCACCAAATCAAGACATTTATTTGCGTGAAAATATTCGCTTACGCTTACAAATTGCGATTTTAGCCGTGCCACGTCAACAAGATGATTTATATAAACAATCCTTGGAAACGGTGGCTTCTTGGGTTCGTACCTATTTTGATACCAGCACGGAAGTAGCGCAAAACTTCCTGAAAAAACTGGATGAATTGGCAGAACAATCCATTTACGTGGATGTGCCAACCCAGCTTAGCAGCTTAAATGCCTTGGATAAATTACTGAATAAACAACCGCAAGAAGTGCAAAAAATCACGCTTTCCGCTGACAAAGATTTCGATCCGGAAAATGTCAAAGCGACAGAAAACCATGCCACAAGCCCTGCAGAGCAAGGAAATGGCGCAGATACAAGCACTGCTCCGAATCAACCTGAACAACAGGAGAAATAGACCATGATAAGATCACTATTTTTAATGTTGCTATTATTAGCCGGATTGCTTGCCGGTCCGTATTTATCCGGCAAGCAAGGTTATGTCCGTATTGAAACCGCCGACAACATTGTCGAAATGTCTCTTACCACACTGGTGATTTTCTTTGTGATTTCACTGGCGGTGGTCTATGGCATTGAAGTGGCAATCAGCCGTTTTTGCCGTTTAAGTAATAACACTTACAGTTGGTTTTCCCGCCGTAAACGCGTAAAAGCGCAAAAACAAACCTTGGAAGGGTTAATGCGTATGGATGAGGGCGATTATTCTAAAGCGGAAAAACTCATCGGCAAAAATGCTAAACATTCCGATGAGCCGGTATTAAACTTTATTAAAGCGGCCGAAGCGGCACAACAGCGTGGCGATGAGTTCAGCGCCAACCGTTATTTAATTCAAGCGACAGAACTTGCCGGCACCGACAGCCTGATTCTAGAAATTGTCCGCACCCGCATTTTATTGCAACAAAACAAATTACCTGCCGCGCGCAGTTCCGTAGATAGCCTATTGGTCATGGCAGGTCGCAATAAAGAAGTCTTGAAATTAGCCGTAGATATTTATTTAAAATCAAATGCTTACCAAGCTTTGGATAATATTCTTGAACAGGTAGAAAAATCCGCTCTCTATAGCCACGCTGAGTTCGAACAACTCCAACATCAAGTGGAAGACGGCTTGTTAGATGAAAAAATTAACGAAGAAGGCGTAGATGGTTTACTGGCATGGTGGAATGAACAACCGCGCCAGCGCCGCCAAGATGCCTATGTGAAATTAGGTGTGATTCGCCGTTTGATTGATGGCAATGATCATGAATCAGCCTATGAATTAACGTTGGAATTGGCGAAAAAATTAGAGACCGACAGCCCGCTAATGCAACCGTTATTTAAACAAATTAGCCGCTTACAACCAGAAGATAACAGCAAGTTAGTAAAAATTGTTACCAAGTGGCTAAAAACCGCCAGCCCGTCAATACAATGCTGCGCCCAACGCGCATTGGGGTATTTGTATGTGCGCAACAACGATTTTACTCATGCCAGTGAAGTGTTTAAAGGACTGATTGCTCATAAAGATCAATTAGATCCTAATGACATTCACATGGCCTCTTACGTCTTCGAACAAGTGGGAGATAACGAGACGGCACAGAAATTACGCGAAGAAGGGTTGAAATCCGCCATGTCGGTAGCCACCTTATCCTCGGAAGAAACATCGGAAAAATCCACCGCACTTTAAGCGTAGCCCAATCACATAACCCTCATTAATGCGCCAGAACACCAAACCAGAGCTGGCGCATTTCAATATGCAAAACCGACATCACATACAACTTGTTGGACAAACAGACAAATCATTCCCTTAAAAAGTGCGGTGGTTTTGGGACGTGTTTTGGCGTATGCGTTCAAATTTGCCGGGGTTTTATTTCGTGCATCAAGATGCACGCTACGGTCTTAAGGTAGCGTGCAACTTGTTGCACTAATAAGATAAAATTAAAAAGTTATTTCCGTTTCTCTTGCAACGCCTTTAACACCACCGGTGGGACGAGTTGGCTCATGTCGCCGTTGTGTAAATAAATTTCGCGAATCATGGTGGAAGAAACGTAAGACCACTGTTCCACCGGAGGGAAAAATAGGCTTTCCACACCATGGGTAAGAAGTCGGTTAAGATGGGCTAACTGCACTTCATATTCAAAATCCGTCGTACTCCGTACCCCACGAATAATGGCTTTGACGTCATACTCCGCGATGGTATGCGCAAGTAAATTATTAAACCCAATGACCTTAACATTCGACAAATGCGCCACCGATTGACGTACCAACTCGACACGTTCGTCTAACGTAAACAAAGGCTTTTTACTTGGGCTTTCCGCCACCGCCACCAAAACGTTTGAAAAAATCACCGCACTTCGCTCAATAATATTCAAATGCCCGTTCGTAAGCGGGTCAAATGTGCCGGGATAGATTACCGTTGTCATTGCTTCATCCTAGTTCAAATAAGGTTTTAATAAATTCATCATGCGTTGTAACGCGCCGCGATTTTCATTTAACACGGTATAACCTGCCTGACCATAACGTTCGCCAAGCTCAGGCGACCGCAAAAAGGTTGCCACTGCTTTAGCTACGGCTTGCGGCGTGTCTTCCGTGATTAACACACCTTGCCGTTCAATTAATTTTGTGAAAATCTCAGGAAAGTTAAAGGTATGTTTTCCGCTGATCACCGGCAATTTGAATACCAACGGTTCTAAGGGATTATGTCCACCGTGCGCCACCAAGCTGCCACCAACCAACGCTACCTTTGCCATACCGTATAGCAACATGAGTTCGCCCATGGTATCACCGAGCAAAACCTGCGTTTCTTCTGTCGGTATTTCGTGACTGCTACGGCGCATGAAACCAAAGCCCTCTTGTTCAAGCAGTTGAGCCACCGAATTAAACCGCTCAGGATGGCGTGGCACCAAAATCAGCAATAAATCAGGATATTGGCGCAATAAAGTGCGGTGACTTCTTAAGATGATTTCATCTTCGCCTTCGTGTGTGCTGGCGGCAATCCAGATAGGCCGCTGCGTATTCCATTGTGATTTTAATGTTGTAATCTGATGAAGGAGTTCATCGCTCACATTCAAGTCATATTTGATATTGCCGGTTAATACTAATCGTTCGGGTACAATGCCTAATTGCGCATAACGTTGCCCACTCACGTCATCTTGCGGGGCAATCAACGTGATGTTATTTAACAGCGGTTTTAACGGTTCTTTAAACCAACCGTAACGCGTGGCAGAACGTGCGGATAAGCGAGCGTTCACAATGACAAAGGGGATACTGCGCCGTGCAAATTGGTGAATCAAGTTAAACCAAAGTTCCGTTTCGATAACAATGCCGACGCGCGGTTGTACAAATTCAATAAAACGGGACACGGCACCCGGCAAATCATAGGGCAAATACACATGGGTCACACTGTCGCCAAAAACCGCTTTTACCCGTTCGGAACCGGTAGGCGTCATTGTGGTCACTGTGATCGCCAGTTGCGGATAATCTTGCTGAATCCGCTTAATTAAAGGAACGGCGGCAATCACCTCACCAACAGACGCGGCGTGAAGTAAGACACCGTTCGGCGAAGGAGATTGCGTGTTACCATAGAAGCCATAACGCTCGGCGAGACGTTTACGATAGTGGGGCGCACGAAAACTGCGCAAGACCATAAAAAGGCACAGCAGAGGCTGAGCAAGATACATCAAACAGGTATAGAAAAAACGTAACATAGCAAATGTGTCGGCTTATGCTAGAATTGCAAAATTAATCAAGACAAACAGGCGTTTAGTATAAGCGTTTGTCATTCATTCACAAAGGATAAAAACGATGCCGACTCTTAGTGTTGCGATGATTGTTAAAAATGAAGCCCACCACCTTGCACAATGTTTGGACACGGTAAAAGCCTGGGTGGATGAAATAGTGATTTTAGATTCCGGCAGCACCGATGCAACCCAACAGATTGCTGAACAATACGGCGCAAAATTCTACCAAAATACCGACTGGCCGGGATTCGGCAAACAGCGACAATTAGCACAACAGTATGTCACCTCCGACTATGTTTTATGGCTCGATGCAGACGAACGGGTAAACCCAGAGCTACGTCAATCTATTCAGGCTGCTATTGCGCAAGATGCGCCGAATACCGCCTATAAAATCCCACGATTAAGTGAAATTTTTGGTCATAAAATTCGTCATTCCGGCTGGTATCCGGATTATGTCATTCGGTTATATCGTAAAGATTTTGCCCGTTATGGCGATCAACTGGTGCATGAAAAAGTAGAACTGCCAACAAACGCCAATATTCAAAAGCTACAAGGGGATTTATTGCATTATACTTACCAAAATATCCATCATTACCTAGTTAAATCTGCCGGCTATGCCAAAGCGTGGGCTGACCAACGAGAAAAAGCCGGTAAAAAAGCGACGTTATGGCGAGGCATCAGCCATGCTGTAGGCTGTTTTATCAAAATGTATTTTATTCGTTTGGGATTCTTAGATGGTAAAGCAGGCTTATTACTGGCGATGCTTTCAGCACATTCTACTTTTGTAAAATACGCTGATTTATGGGTAAGAACACAAAAATAATCCGGCTCATAAAAAAACGCACCTTAGCAAGGTTACTTACTAAGGTGCGAATCATTTGGATGTAAGACGGAATCCGAGGAATTACATCATTCCGCCCATGCCTCCCATGCCACCCATACCGGCAGCACCGAGATCAGCTTTGTCATCTTTTGGTAATTCGGTCACCATACATTCAGTGGTGATCATTAAACCGGCGACAGAAGCTGCGAATTGCAATGCGGAACGGGTCACTTTAGTTGGATCTAAAATACCCATTAAAATCATATCGCCATATTGCTCGGTACCTGCGTTATAACCAAAGTTTCCTTCGCCGTTTTTTACCGCACTTGCGACTACAGAGGCTTCTTCACCTGCGTTCGCGACGATTTGACGTAATGGGGCTTCCATGGCGCGAAGGGCAAGTTTAATACCCACGTTTTGTTCTTCGTTGTCGCCACGTAAATCAGCCACTTTGCTGGCTGCGCGAATTAACGCCACACCACCGCCGGCAACCACGCCTTCTTCCACTGCTGCACGAGTTGCGTGTAACGCATCTTCAACACGGGCTTTTTTCTCTTTCATTTCTACTTCCGTTGCGGCACCAACTTTAATCACCGCAACGCCACCGGCGAGTTTCGCCACGCGTTCTTGCAATTTTTCTTTGTCGTAGTCGGAAGTGGATTCTTCGATTTGTTGACGAATTTGTGCCACGCGACCTTGGATTTGTGCTTCATCGCCGATACCGTCGATAATTGTGGTGTTGTCTTTGTTAATGACAACGCGTTTCGCTTGACCAAGATCTTCAAGCGTGGCTTTTTCTAACTCCATACCAATTTCTTCAGAAATCACCGTACCGGCAGTTAAAATCGCAATGTCTTGTAACATCGCTTTACGACGATCGCCGAAGCCCGGTGCTTTCACTGCTGCTACTTTCACGATGCCACGCATGGTGTTCACGACCAATGTTGCCAATGCTTCGCCTTCTACGTCTTCCGCAATAATTAATAACTGTTTACCTGCTTTTGCAACGCCTTCTAGTACCGGTAATAATTCACGAATATTCGAGATTTTTTTATCGACTAATAAAATGAATGGGTTATCTAATTCTACGGTAGCGGTTTCCGGTTTGTTAATGAAGTACGGGGAAAGGTAACCGCGATCAAATTGCATCCCTTCAACTACATCCAATTCGTCTTCTAAGCCGGTGCCGTCTTCTACGGTAATCACGCCTTCTTTACCCACTTTTTCCATGGCTTGTGCGATTAATTGACCCACAATGCTGTCGGAGTTTGCGGAAATGGTACCCACCTGTTCGATTTCTTTAGAGGTTTCACAAGGTTTGGAAAGGGATTTAAGTTCGGCAACGACGGCAGTGACTGCTTTGTCGATACCGCGTTTTAAATCCATTGGGTTCATACCTGCCGCTACGGCTTTTAAGCCTTCGTTCACGATGGCTTGTGCTAGAACAGTTGCCGTGGTGGTACCGTCACCGGCGGCATCATTGGCTTTAGAAGCAACTTCTTTCACCATTTGTGCGCCCATGTTTTCAAATTTATCTTCTAATTCAATTTCGCGTGCCACAGACACACCGTCTTTGGTGATGGTTGGTGCACCGAAAGATTTGTCTAAGACTACGTTACGGCCTTTTGGACCAAGGGTGACTTTTACTGCATCAGCTAAAATGTTTACACCTTTTAACATTTTTACGCGTGCGTCGTTACCGAATTTTACGTCTTTTGCTGCCATGTTTAATTTCCTTTTATTTTGTTGCGTGAGATTGCTCTCACCATGATCTATTTCATTTAAAGTGCGGTCGTTTTTCAGCGTGTTTTTGCTTATTCAACGATCGCTAAAATATCGTCTTCGGAAAGGATGAGCACTTCCTCACCATCAATTTTTTCTGTTTTAACACCATAGCTATCGCTGAAAATCACGATGTCGCCGACTTTTACGTGCATTGGGTGAATGCTACCGTTTTCTAATAAACGGCCTGGACCGACTGCTAATACTTTCGCGCGGGTAGATTTGGTGGCTGCCGAACCGGTCAATACGATACCGCCGGCAGATTTAGTTTCCACGTCTTCACGTTTTAAAATCACTTTGTCGTGTAATGGACGAATATTCATCTGAAATTTCCTCTATTTCTTAAATTAATAAAAAAGCTTTTTCTATATGGGAATCATTTTTACGCTTTCAAGGGAAAGGCAAAATTATTTTAGCCGTTTATTTTCATCAGCTTCTTTTTCAAATTCCGCCTCAAAAATCTCGCCATCTCTAGGCGGATTGTTTTGGGAGGAATAAAAAGTGCGGCCGGTTTTAAAGATGTTTTGTTGGAAGAACACAAATCGGCTACGAATGAATGTATTTATCAGGTAACGGCCGAAAGGACTTAACAGCACACAGGCAAGAATGTCGGTGACAAAACCGGGAATGACAAACAAGATTCCGGCAACAAGCCAACGTAGCGATCCAAAAAGCGCATCGGTGGGCAGTTGACCTTGGGTGAGTTGCTGTTTTATCCGTGTAAGGCTGTACCAACCACGAGCGCGGATGATGACAATGCCCAGTAGTGAGGAGCCGATCAGTAACAAAATGAGCATAAGAATGCCGAGGTGACTTCCTACCCAAACCAGTAGGCTCAGTTCCACATAAATAAATAGAAAAACAGCAAAAAGAAAGGCGATAAACGGCATAGCAGCTCCTTAAAAACACGTTGGATGTGCATATTACCCGCTTTATTTTGCGGTGCAACTTTTATTCATGGCTACATCTTTCAGGTTAGAAAAACTAATCTGAAAAATAAAAATAACTCTTAAATGCGTATAAAAATCTGTGACTTGGATCAATTTAATTTTAATCGAATTTTCTATAATTTAGACAATTCAACCAAACGTGTTAAGCATAAAGGAGAACGCAAATGACACAATATAGAAAGGAAGTGGATTTGTTAGGTGAACGTGAAGTTCCTGCAGATGCTTACTGGGGTATTCACACCCTAAGAGCGGTGGAAAATTTTAACATTTCGAAAGTAACGATTTCTGATGTGCCGGAATTTGTTCGCGGCATGGTGATGGTGAAAAAAGCAGCGGCATTGGCAAATGGTGAGTTGGGTGCCATTCCAAAAGAAATTGCAGAAGCCATTGTTAAAGCTTGTGATGAAGTGTTAGTGAACGGCAAATGTTTGGATCAATTCCCATCTGATATTTACCAAGGTGGTGCAGGCACTTCCGTCAATATGAACACCAATGAAGTGATTGCCAACTTGGCGTTAGAAATTTTAGGTCACAAAAAAGGTGAATATAAATACCTCGACCCAATGGATCATGTGAACGCCAGCCAATCCACCAACGATGCGTACCCTACCGGTTTCCATATTGCCGTGTACAACAGCGTCATTAAACTTCTTGAAAAAGTCGCTTATTTGCAACAAGGCTTTGAAAACAAAGCAAAAGAATTCGAGAAAGTGTTGAAAATGGGCCGTACTCAATTACAAGATGCAGTGCCAATGACTGTGGGGCAAGAATTCAAAGCGTTTGCAGTGTTAATGGCGGAAGAAGTGAAACACTTAAAAGCCGCTGCAGCACACTTGCTTGAAGTAAACATGGGCGCAACCGCAATCGGTACCGGTTTAAATACCCCAAAAGGTTATGTGCCTTCTATCGTGAAACATTTATCCAACGTCACCGGATTACATTGCACCGGTTCAGAGAACTTAATTGAAGCTACTTCTGACTGCGGTGACTATGTTTCCGTGCATGGCGCGTTAAAACGCACTGCCGTGAAATTATCAAAAATCTGTAACGACTTACGTTTACTTTCTTCCGGTCCTCGTGCAGGCATTAAAGAAATTAACTTGCCTGAATTACAAGCGGGTTCTTCTATCATGCCGGCAAAAGTAAACCCAGTTGTTCCTGAAGTGGTGAACCAAGTATGCTTTAAAGTAATTGGTAATGATACCACTGTGACCTTCGCATCTGAAGCAGGTCAATTACAATTAAACGTAATGGAACCAGTGATTGGTC
>ERZ772932.1286-NODE-1286-length-12009-cov-4.946127_pt1 | contig 12009 bp, 11 predicted proteins | sample MGYA00511684_ERZ772932 | MGnify/ENA primary metagenome ERZ772932 (study PRJEB29015, sample SAMEA2738078) | human oral metagenome | biome: human oral; feature: human-associated habitat; material: saliva | place: China | collected 2210 ...
GCCCCTTCTCCACAAGCATCTTCTTAAATATGAACTCTGCCATTGGCGAGCGACAGATATTACCGTGGCAGATGAATAGGATTTTAGTCATTATTCTTAAATGCCTTTCTATGCGTTAATATGCCATATTTTGCTAGGGTTTTGCGACTTTTTCGAGATTTGGCAGACCGACCTGTCTATTCCTCAAAAGTCCCATAATTTCGCATATTGTGGCATATTTTTGACTTCAATGTTGGTAAATTGTTGGTAAAATAGCCCTATTTTTACAGATTGAACATTGTTAGTATGCCACGGACATATTCCTGTCTTTTTGGCATAGTCTTTTTCGTTTTACCAACGTTTACCAATGTTGTTTTAACCAACATCCTACAATAGATTCACTTTTGCAAGGTCTTCTTTAGCATCTTCATACTTTACATGAGTGTATGTATTCAAGGTGACGCTAAATCTTAGGATTGATTCCGGATTTCGCCATGTTGCTGCAATATTTATGTCTGCACACATGTGGCGTTATCTTAGGCAATTCCTATTTATATATCTTGTTGTACTTTTGAAGGATATGCTGAAAATACTTTCCCCAGTGGAGTGCCACCATAGGCATATCATTCTTATCAATAAAAAGGAATTGACTATGTCCTTCGATAACCAGTTCCTTGCGTGGTTTCTTTCTGTTTTCGATTATAATTCTGAAGCACTCACATACTTCATCTGAAATAGGAATTCTTCTATTACCTGCATCAGTTTTTAACGTTTCGATGATATATCTCATATCTGAAGTTCTAACAAGCTGATAGTCAATATTGACTGTCTTGTTCTTCAGATCGATATCACTCAGCGTCAGCCCACAGAATTCCGATATTCTCATCCCAGTTTTGAATAAGACATATACTGTCTCGTAGTATTTTGAGAAATGCTTATCTTGCTTTGTGAATTCTAGAAATGCTCTTTCTTCTTTACGAGAAACTGCTTCTCTTGTGACAGAATCGTTGGCTATGACTGTTGATAATTCAAAATCAAACGGATTCTTTGGGATAAGGTCATCTTCTACTGCCATTCTAAATGCAGATCTTAAAACTCCTCTTATGGTATGAATCGTGCTGTAGCTTTTCTTCTGAACCTCTTGAAGAGAAATCAACCACATCTTTGCATATGATGTTTTTATCTGGTCGATAGTTCTTCCGGAAAATGGATCCTTATTCAAAATGTTTAGGACAGTTCGATATCCGGTTTGAGTACTTGCCTTAACATTCTTTCTTTGTCGAGTGTATTTATCAGCTAGTTCAAATACCGTTGTATCATTTCCCACGTGGATAAATGTGGAAAACTATTGTGTGGGTTTTAATTATTTCCAAGCTTAAGACTATTTATATCAAACCTATTTCCAGATAGATAATGCTCGTATGCTTTCTTAGCAGGAAGAAGTCTGACTTTAATATCCTGCAGTCCGAGTTGCTCAAGCATATGCAATGTTACTTCGCCTTTATCAACAACTTCCGGTTCCTCAGTAGGAAGCAAAAAACAATTATAAACACCATCAAAAGAGTGATCTTGAATGAACCTTTGATACGCTAGTTGATAAAGGTATTGTTTAGTTACAGATTCAATACCAGGTTGTCCTTTTGGAGGGTTATCCTCATCAAGCTTTGCAACATAATACTTAGCATCAAAAATCACAAAAAAACTTCTATTATCTTCCGAATCAATACTTACTAAATCTGGAATCAATGTATCCCTCGCTCGTTGTCCAGTAACCGTCCATAAAGGCTTTTCTATTAAATCAATTAACTTATCATTTTTATTATATTTATCCTTATTTAATCCTACAGGCAATTTAAGAGCATCTAGGCGTACCTCCAATTGGTTATCCATGATTTCAGCACACACCTTTTCCCAAACTAGGTTGAAACTATTTGTTCCGAAAAGGGAAAGAGCTTCCGTATCATATAAGCTGCCGCTTTGATCAACGTAAGCATATAGAGTTTTCAAAACCAGTTGTTTTCTAGTGTTAAACTGCGTGCTTAACTCTTTATCGATTCTGTAAAGGATATAATCCTTTTCTCCAAAATCTTCGAGCAATTCATCCGATAAATCTACAGTTGTAATTTCAAATAAATCCAACACCTCAGCTTCAGACAATTCTTTAGAGGCTTTGGTTAAAATGCATTCATGTAATCTTTTTATATAATCGTAATCATCATTAATTCGTTTTTTGGTCTGAAGATCAATATAGTATGGTTTATTATCTGACAGCAAAGTAAATGTCTCGTTGATTGTCTTCTCCCACAGTATTTCACCAGAGCCATTACTTTCTATAATATCCTCTGTATTGCTATAGCTTCCATTTTCGTAATAGTCTTGCAAAAGAAAGAGTAATACTGCAAGAAGATTGAAGGTTTTACTTTCGCTACTATCATTAAACATTCTTACAATTTGCTCTTTTGAGTTGTAGCGTTCAAGAACTCTCAGAATTTGTCGAAGATCATCTTTAGGTCCGATATTAGTAAAAATGTATTTAGGGTAACATTTAAGAACTCTTCCAGCCACGACAATAACACCGACAAAAGTGAACACATATAAATACTCGCTTTCACCCGGTTCAACATTAGCCACTTCTATATCCGCATCAAACAATTCAGACATTTCTCTCTGAATATCGGTAGCTTTAACCGCCTTCAGAACATTAAACTCTTTTAGTTTTCGAATAATAGGGACAGCTTTCTCATCATTACACTCAAACAAATCACACAGCTCACTTTGAGTATATCTTTTTTGTTCTTTAACATATTTTGAAATCATGTAACTTTGACGCCTCACTCGGATTCAGATGATTCATTAATTGGCGGTAAATCCTCTGGTTCTGCTTCGAGCTGTATTTCGTTATTGAAAATACCAATTCCTTTTTCCTCGAACTCTCTGCAGATTTCTGAGTATCTATTGCTATTTTCAAAACAACCCACAAATAATGATGAACGTTTTTGTTTAGCAGCATCTTCAAACAAATACATTATTACCTTGTTCTTAAACGTACTGATAAACTGGATATTATCTATCTCATCACCCGCTTTAGGCACAACTATTTTTCTCGCAATGAAGTATGGCCCAAGTTGCTTATCTTCATTAATCCTCTGTTTGGATAAAAAGTTATTTATAGCCATGCGGAGCTTATTCCATTCAACTTTTTGTCTTGCCTTAGAACCCAAAATAACCGTTTTACCTCTAACATCACCGTCATTATCATTTATACCTAGATAAGTGAAATCCCATCTTCTCTTGAAAGCAGTATCCATCGGGAACACTCCCTGATCTGCGCTATTCATCGATGCCCAAATGAATAGATTGTCTGGAATTCTTATTTTTTCATAATCCGAAGGATCACCACCCAACTCTTTTGAAAGATAATTCTTTATATCTTCTGATGCCTGAATAGGATACTCACTAACGCCATCTTCATCTCTGTCTAAGAGCTGAAATATATCTCCAAAAACAGCTGCTACATTTGCCCTGTTAATTTCCTCTATTAGCAGCAAAAATGGTTTTATGATATCTGTACGGCTGTTTTTCAATGCCTTTACATATATGCGCATAAATGGCCCAGGAACATACTCATATGTAATAGAATCTCTTCCTTCACTATCAATGCATGGTACCGGTTTATATGTTCCTACGAAATTTGCATAAGAATAATCTGGGTGGAATGTTACTCTTTCATAATCACTTTCGTTTCCGTCACCAACAAGTTCTTTCTTTTCCTTATTAAGAGTAAAACTCTTTCCAGTACCTGGTGCTCCAAAAACAACTCTGTTACGAGCATATGCAGAATTATATCCTGTATAAAACTTAACTGGCGTACTTGTGTCATTTTCCTCTTCGTCAAAATCAGAAGCATCATAATTTGACCAAAAAGCTCTTGAGAAAACAACCGATGAGACATCACATTTATTTATGAAAAGTTGCATTTGCCCCATTCTAACTACAGAGTTATCGTCTGCTTTTTCACCGATTGCTCTGAGTAAAGTTGTTTGAGTATCTTTACTGTAGATAGGAGGGAAATACTCCGGGGCAATCATTTGGTAGTATTTTAAGAACCAAAGACGGTTTATATATCCATCTGTAGCTTCGTTTAATTCCTTATACAGATTTCGATAATCATCCAGCGAGTTTAGATTCTCTTTCGCTTTTATTATGTCGGCACCATCTACAAGATAATCTCTAATCTGAGTGCCAAGTTCTATTGCTTCATCTACAGATAGAAACTGTGGATTACGGCCAGTGCCTGTAACCCATTGTGAATTCTTTTTACTAAAATGCAATCCATATTTATATGCAGTACCACTCTTAATACTCCCAAACAACTCTCGGTTGTTGGAATCAAATTCGAGTTGATAACATAAGTTGTCTTTATTTTCATCATTTAAGAAGATTGTCCTTAACAAGTTTATTCCTTCTAATTCTTTTAATATATCAGGACTATACTTCTTCAAGAACTCTGTACGTGCTGAATTTGCTTCATCATCTAGATATAGTAGAGGTTGGCTTTTTTCATTGAACCATTCTGGCGTTAAGTAACTTGTATATTCTCCTTCCTCAAGCTGAACTTCTTCTTTTTCGTAATGTAACGACTTAAACTCATCCAAGTATAAATATATGAATTCTGGACGAAACGCCACTAAATTCTTGCCAGTATTTTTATCAATATAATAACCAGTATTTTTGGCAGGCAGAATATCGTTCTTCATATTTACTCGAAGGCTTGGATTTGCAGGATAGTTTTTTTCTCTTTCAACTGGCCATGCAACAATAACTGAGTCTTTCAGTTCTATTTTGTTATCATACACATAAAACCCAAGTATTATGGCATCATCAATATATTCACGAGGATCATTTTCAGTGCCTAATTGGATTTTTTTCTCTTCTCTACTTCTTTCAGGATCTTCTTTCCTAACATTCCCATGAAACAAGTGAAGTTTTTTATGCATATCTAAATTATCATTATCAAGTTGAATATAATAATGGGCATTTGTTACTTCATCTAACAATGTGTATTTCCACCCATTGATTGTGAACATCTCCTCTATCTGTCTCTTTCTTTCGTTTGACGACAATGTATTTGGTTTACCAACAACAAGTTCTCCAGAAGAGTTCACTTCATATCTTTCATCTCGCTCCATCAAAATAAGCCTCCTTTATAGCTTTGGCAATGATATATGCCATATCACACGGAACGGCGTTACCAACTAAACGCCATTGTTCTTTGAAATCTCCTTCTAAAACATATTCATCCGGGAATGTTTGTAATCTTTTTAGTTCTTCAATTCTTAAAAACCTATTTCTCCAATGAAATGGTCCTTGATTTGTGGAAAAGCTAGCTTGTATTGTCCAAGAGGGCCTATCGGGACTTAGTTTTAGCAAAAATGTCCAATACCTTGACTTCCATTTGAAAATAGGCTTTGGATATCCTCTCTTTTCCGTATAAAAGAGATAGTTATCACCAGGAGGTATCTTACATAACAATTCATAGTCTTTTGCTCCTGGTCTTTGTTTCTTCTCTTCCTTTGTAATTGTATCAAATTCGCCAATTACTTCACCACATGTAACCCACGGTTTCTTGTTGCTATTCTTACTAGGATCAGCATGAGTTTCCTTGGGAAAAACAAAATCATCATATTTCTTTTTTACGCCAATACAGAAAAAACGTTTTCTCGTTTGAGGTATTCCATAATCTGCACAATTCACAACTTTATAAGTAAGTCTATATCCGAGTTTTTTTGATATTTCTTTTAAATAATCAAACTCATATTGATGTGTCTTAAATGTAAATCCATCAACATTTTCAAAAATAAAAACAGTTGGCTTTAGTTCTTTGACCGCTCTAAAATACTCTGGAACAGCAAATCCAGCATGTTCATCTTCGAACCCGTCAGCCTTTCCAATTAGATAGTGTCTCGTTTGACTATAAGGGGGACATGGCGGTCCTCCAATCAGGCAATCAATCTCCCCATATTGCTTTCGGATCGTTTTGAAATCAAGATTACGAATATCGCCACAAACAATTTCATCTGCAACACCATTCTTTTTCAATGTTTTACATGCAACATCCCAGTTATCACTCGCAAAAACATTGTGAAAACCCGCTTTTTCAAATCCAATATCTAGACCACCAGCTCCTGAGAATAAGCTAACTACAATAGGTTTTCTCATATCCATTTACACAATTCCTCTACAATCAATTTACCTAACAATGGCGGAACGGCATTACCAATTTGCTTTCGCTGCGAATAATAACTCCCATAAAACGTGTAGTCGTCTGGGAATGTTTGAATCGCCGCTAATTCTCGAATACTCAATCTTCTATTCCTCCAATGAAATGGTCCCTCCCAATGCCCAGGACTAGCTATAACTGTCCAAGAGGGAAGAATTGGGTTTAGCTTAAGGAGAGATGACCAGTATCTTTTTCCTGCGACAAATACTGGATCAGGATGATGCTCTCTTTCGGACAATGCAATATAATTTTTTCCGAAAGGAATACATGAAAGTTCATATTCCCACTTACCTTCTGTACTAAGATTTGCTCCATCAAAGTATTTTTCATTATCAAACTTGCCTATCCAATCTATTACTCTTTCATATGGCTTAAGAGTCGGATTGTTCCTTATATCTTTTTCACTGCCGTTAGTTTGAACAAGCTTTGCATCAATAGGCTTTCTGCTTGCTACAAAGAATACTCTTTTTCTTTTTTGCGGAATGCCATAATCAGCTGCATTTAGATGCAACACAGAATAATAGTATCCGAGATCATCCATACATTTATAGATTAACTCTACGGTCTCTCTATTTGTAGGATGTAAAATACTCTCAACATTTTCTAGAATAAAACCGTCCGGTTTAATATCAGAAATAATATCAAAATATGGAGAAATAAGATTTCTAGAATCATTACTAGAATCTCTTTTTTCGTTTGTAACCCAATATCCAGCTTTAGAAAATGGCTGACATGGAGGACCTCCTAAAATGATTAATTTATCTGGACTGGCTTTTTTGATTATTTCAGAGTAGTGTTCCCCCTGAATCTGCGTAATATCCCCACATTCATGTTTAGCTCCATTAAAAATACTGTTTTGCCTTAATGTTTCCACACTATCGGAATAAATATCTAAAGTGGAAAGAACAGGCACTCCGGCAAGTATAGCTCCAATATCTAGACCACCAGCTCCTGAGAACATGCTAATTGCCTTAACTTTATTATTACTTTTTACCTTAATATCTTTGCATGAATATCCTTTATGATTATATGGAATAGCTATATTCCCATTCTTATCTCGTGAAAAACTAGATAGCATTTCAGCTAACTGGTGCTCCGCAATATGTTCAAAATACTCTTTTTCAATTATATACTTACTCATTTACAAAAACCTTTCTGCCTCCTACATTGAAGTCAGTTTCCATTCACCTTTATTATATTTTTAATCTTACCCGCAGATTTAAGGTTTGTTCTACACCATCTCAATCTATAGTTAAGTTTGGTTCCCATGTCTGACTCATCCTCCAGATTCACTATTTTATTAGGCAAGTCAAGTATTTCAATTACCTTAGAAATTAATATCTTTAACTGATGCCTTACCTCATAATTTTTGAAGCGCATCAATAACGGCCTCTTCTAACTACTTATTTGTAGGAAACGTTGCTTTTTTCATTACGTTAACTCCTTTTATTGTTCTGCACTTTTGCCACTTTGAATCCAAGCATCTAATTCTGAACACTTAAACATCCATTTTTTCCCTATTTTGTGGGCCGGGATATCCTTTCCTTTTTTTATCCAACTTCTGATAGTTCCTGGCTTCACACCAAGATAATCTGCCGCTTCATTTATGTTAATCCATTTATCATTTACTTCGTTCATTTTGTCTCCTCCAATTAGAAGTACCTTGAACTTAATGATACCATTTTTGACCAAGTTATATCAATCTGTTTTATAGTATTTGTTCATATTTGTTGTTATTTAATGGTATTAAAATATAAAAAGAGCCTTATATGGTTCTTTTTTACGCATAAGAGTTTTGCGTGATTATTTTCACTTTTAATTAGTCTTTTTATTACTGCCTCTTGTATATGGTGCTTTTTCTTTCCAAATTTTATCTTTCCCATAATGCTGTCCATGCGCTTTTACTGTATGCTCCGAAGGTGAAGCATGTGTTGTCTGCCCTGATGTTTCACTTTGAGGAATAATATCGTCGAAAACACTTTTTGATGAACTATTATCTAATGTTGAATAAGAATCATTATTTGTTCTATTTCCTCCACCAGACGCTTTTACTGCATTATATGAACTTACTAAAACACCTATCGTTTTTGCGGCAGGCTTAATTATATGACTGTATTTATCATATATATCAAATGCTTTATTCACTGTATGTGTTAAAAAACTTTCGTCCGATTTCTGGTGCTCCCTTGCATTATTTTCGTTATTTCTTTTTTGAGCTTTTGACTCAACTCTTTCTTCAATTGTTTTCTTCGTGCTACTCGAATCAAGTTTTACATTGTTGATTGATTCACTTAATTCTATTCTCTTGCACGGTTCAGGCTGATTATTTCCAAAATCTTTAGTCTCTCCAGTTTCAGGATTGTAATAGCCGTTTGTTGGATTATGAACATCATCAAAGTGTGCCCTGACATGTTCATTTCTTGAAAGGAACTGGATGTTATTTGGATCACCTTGGTACTCTGGATATGCAGATACGCTTTTCATATGATGACCTTCAAATGCTCTTCCGGTCTCATCATATGCTCTTCCTCGATCAAGAATGTCCTGTTGCTGTTGAGGTGTCCAGTCTCTAGTGCCTTTGCCCTCACGAACAAGTTCTTGTTCATTATTCCAAGCTATTCTTATAGCTTTACTTGCTTGAGATGTTCTGGCAGACATAAGCTACTCCTCAATCCCAAGTAAGTTGTTTAGGTCATCTAGAAAAGAAATGAAATCATCATATATTTCATCGGCTTCAATAATTCCGTCTTCATGATTATAGATAGCTATCATTTGTTCATTCTTCTTACAAAGAATTGGATCCCCCGTTGCTAACGCACCAATAACTACATAATCATCACTTGGTCTATCATCCTCGTCAACATCTATGACTGGTTTATGAGCAACACCATATAATTGTATTCCAGCAGGAAGATAGACTTCACCACCATCAGAATACTTAAGATATTTTTTGTATTGCTCCGGTAGATTAAAACCATGCTTTTCTTCAAACTGGCTTATTTGCTCTTCTGTAGCACCTTTGAGAAAAACCGCATCTTCTCTTTTTTCTAAATTCGAAATCCAATCTTTTAAGTTTTCCATCATCATTTACCTTTCACGCTTGCCTCAGCAGCTTCCTTTGTAGGGAATATTCTGCTTTCTCTAACCTTTATTCCACCGCCTGTATCTGTAAACTTCAAAGTATAGAATCCACCTGTATACTTTAAGACTTTGGCTTCTCTAATCCACCTAACAGATGAGACGATATAGACGGTATCTCCCGGCTTATACTTATTTGCCATCGTACCACCTCGAAATGTTCTTTGTTCAATCATATTATACCAATACCTCCGTTACTGTTCATCTTGAATTTTACCTAACCACAGCATATCGTAGCGAACTTTCGATGTGTAGTAGCTATCAATCGTTATTGGGGCATTGAATATTACAGCTTTTATATACTGTTTGATATTCTTGATTTCTGTATTTCTTGCACCTTCATTAAAGCCTTCGATGATGAATTGCATATGATCATAATTAATCTGCAAGAACTTTTCTTTAACCACAGAGAATGGATAATCATCTCTTGCTATACGGATCATGGTTCTATTAGACAAGACTTTCTCAACCATGATTGAAATGATTTCATCAATGAGCTGATGCTCGTATGGATAACTGATCATCAAGGATTCATAATCAACGTTGGTTTTAATCTGTTTTTCCCATAAATCATAATTATTAATTCTCTGTCCTTTCCTTTCCCTTCCAGTATCGCTTTTATCGACAGTATCTTCTTCAAGGGAAGGATTATAGGATGGGATAGGATTGGATAAGTTATTTATATCATTCGTATTTAATTCTTTAGTAATTTGTTTATTAGTATTTAATAGTCCGGGTTTTTCCTATTCAGGTTCAGCCTGTTCAGGTTTTTCCAAGACTGGATTATCCAAGAAATGAAAGCATCTGTGATAGCAATCCTTTTGCCTTAAGTGTCATTTCTTTATTCCTAAAGTGATTATTAGACATCACTGTGTAATCTCTGGTTTTATGTACTCTAAATCTACCCATGCCTTTTCTCCTTCTAAGCATTAAAAAAGAATGCTACTTTTGTAACATCCTCAAAACGAGATATCGTTTTCTATCAATGCAAATGGTCCAACATTGGTTTTTTGTTGGTAAATTGGCTCTTATCTTTTCTAACAATCTTTATTTTTTTTGCGGTTCTTGGCATATTGTTTTTTATGTTGCCTAGGCAAACAAATAAGATTGTTGTTCTTTTCCTCTTCATACTACGTTATGCTACCTTATGCCAACATATTAAGTTTTAACGTTGGGAACAATGTTGGTAAAAATACTATTTACCAACCTCAAAAAAACGCTTTTAATGTTGGTAAAATTTTGGTTTTTTGAAGGTTGAAGTCTCAGAAAGCCTTTATTTATAAGGGTTTTCGCATATTATGGTGTCTATTACCGTGGCAGATAAATAGGATTTTAGTCATAACTTGTCTCCTTATGCGTCATGCAAAAGTATTTATGTATTATTATATTATGTATAAGGTCCTTTATCCACATAAAAACCTCTGCAACAAGCTTTAGCTAGCTGCAGAGGTTATAAATAACTGTCCTATTTTGTTCTTAATACCTTGCTTTCTTCCTAAGCCCTACTATTACTAACATTACTCCTGAAATTCCTAGCATTGTTAGATACCAAGCTGTGTTAGATACGTCACCAGTATTTGGTGTCTTAGGTGGGACATTAGGCTTTCTAGTATTTGTGATTACATATCCACTCTCTGCAGAACCTGTAATCTTGCTAGTGTAGCCGTTTCCTACTGTATCTTCCTTAATTGTGTAATTGATTTTATGTCCATTCTTGTACTTGTCTATATTTGTAAAGCTTCCCATCCAGCTATTAGCCTGTGACAATGTTAAAGTCTGTCCATTTACCTCTACTCCATCAGCATAAAGTCTAACTGTGATATTAGCTGGTCTCTTGCCATCCTTGTTATTGCTATCATCCCAGGTTTTTTTAATTTTTACTTCTGTCTTCTCTGATGCTTTAGTATTTGTGATTGTGAAACCATCATCAGTATTTCCAGTCACAACAGCAGTGTAGCCATCTAATGCCTCTTCAGTTACTGAGTATTGGATTCTATCGTTTCCAATCTTTGTAGGCAGATTTTTAAAGCTTGTCGTCCATCCATCAGCTGCAGTTATCTTCTTTGTTTCAATTACATATTCTGTGCCATCAACAGTTGCAATAAGTTTTACTGTAATCTCAGCTGGATGAACTGCTCCAGCTACTCCATTATCATCCCAAACCTTCTTTACTGCTATATCAATAGATTCATCTTCGCCTACGATTACTGTTCCGTTACTTCCAATACCACCGCCACGAGTAGCTGATGTGTTGCCTTTGATAATTACCTTTGTTAGCTTTTCTGTTAATTCATTACCTACTGAGTCTGTATTTAGCTTTAGGAATGAATTATCTACTGTCAAAGTGCCGATATGCTTGTCATCCGGAAGTGGCGCATTCGTCTCAGTTTTCCAATTATATGGAACTCCACCGAGCATTCTCTTTGATATATTATATTTTGGATTTCCTGAGTGAGGTCCAAGGTTATGATTACAAAGCAGATATATCTCATTGACGTTTGTATTTGAGTGGTTACCATAGATAGCTGCACCATTTGTTACAAATATCTTGGTCTGGGAAATTGGGCATGACGCATATCCAGCGCCATCGTTATCAGCGCTATTATCTGTAA
>ERZ772932.1287-NODE-1287-length-12007-cov-3.387550_pt1 | contig 12007 bp, 14 predicted proteins | sample MGYA00511684_ERZ772932 | MGnify/ENA primary metagenome ERZ772932 (study PRJEB29015, sample SAMEA2738078) | human oral metagenome | biome: human oral; feature: human-associated habitat; material: saliva | place: China | collected 2210 ...
CTTTAGTCATAAAGTGCGGTAAGTTTTACGGACGTTTTTTAGAATGGCATTTTGAAGCCCGGCGGCAATGGCATGCCGGCGGTAACAGACGCCATTTTTTCTTTTTGTAATTCTTCAGCTCGGCGTACTGCATCATTAAATGCCGCGGCGATTAAGTCTTCCAGCATTTCTTTGTCGTCTTCCATTAAAGAAGGGTCGATCTCAATACGACGGCAGTTATGCGCACCGTTAATCGTGATTTTCACCAGCCCTGCGCCTGACTCGCCGGTCACTTCTAATTGTGCAATTTCTTCTTGCATTTTTTGCATACGATCTTGCATTTGCTGGGCTTGTTTCATCAAGTTGCCCAAACCGCCTTTTCCGAACATAAATTTTCTTCCGTTATTAAAAAGTTGAGTAAAAAAAGTGTGGGCATTTTAGCGAAAAAATTGCCGATTGGGAACGATCAATTTACCGTGTCGTTGCGCGGTGCCTTTATCCATATTATTATCCGAGCCCTCTCCTCTTCTGATAAAAAAGCACTGCTTTTTGAAGATGAACGCACAATAAAACAACCGCACTTTTAACAGAAAAATTATGGAAACCCGACACTACATCACCATGGCCGTTGCCGTGCTGGCTTTACAACTCATGCTATTCGGTTTTAGTCGTACGCTCGGCTGGCTTTTTAATCTCAACCAAAAAACACGCACTAAGCTGACCATCATCCTCTTTTTGCTCTTCAATATTTTGGTTTCTACTGCGCCATTGCGTCTTTATACCGAAAGTTTTCGAGTAAGCGCCTTGCTTCTCACTCTATTGTTGTTTTCAACATTTAGCAGCCTAATTGTCGGTTTCCTTTACCTGCTTCGCAAACAATGGCGTAATCAAATAAAATGGCTTTATCCTGTGATTTTTCTCAGTTTCATCGCCACCGCCTGTTACAATGCTTATACGCCGGTGATACGTCATTATCAAGTCAAGCTGGATAAACCAATGCAACCTTTACGCATTGGTATGGCAAGCGATTTGCATTTGGGGCGTTTGTTTGGTTCAACACAGTTAGATACCTTGGCTGACATCATGCGGCAGGAAAAAGTAGATATTATTTTGCTCCCCGGCGACATTATGGATGATAACGTCAACGCCTATTTAGCAGAAAAAATGCAACCGCACTTAGCCAACCTGCAAGCCCCACTTGGCGTGTATGCCACCCTGGGAAACCATGATTTCTTTGGCGATCAACAACGCATTGAAGCGGAAATGCGCAAAGCAGGGATCATTCCCGTGATGGATGAAAGTGTCGTGATTGATGGACGTTTTACCCTCATTGGTCGCAATGACGACCTCGTTAAAAACAGACCAACGGCGGCGCAATTACTAAAAGGTGTCAATACGGCATTACCGGTGATTTTAATGGATCATCGTCCAACAGAGATTGAACAACACGCCAATTTTCCGATTGATATTCAGCTTTCCGGACACGCCCATAATGGACAAATTTTCCCGGCAAATTTTGTTGTAAAACTGATTTATCGCTTAAGTTACGGCTATGAAAAAATCAATCAAGGGCACTTTTTTGTCACATCAGGTTATGGGTTTTGGGGCGTACCAATGCGATTAGGGTCGCAATCAGAAGTGATGATTATCGACCTGGTCGGACATTAAAAAAAGAACTATTCTCAATACCGAGCCCTGTGTATAATTTAATCCATTACACTTATGTTTTTATGATGACAGAGGACTCGAAAATGAAAAAATTCGTCAACGCAACTCTTACTTCTCTTTTCCTTATGGCATCTGTGACGGCAAGTGCTGTGACCGTCACCGATGCTAAAGGTGAATTCACTATAGATAAAACCCCAAGTCGCATTGTCGCGTTAGAATATTCTTTCGTTGATGCCCTTGCTCAAGTTGGTGTTAGCCCGGTCGGCGTTGCCGATGACAACGATAAAACCCGCATTTTGCAGGAAGTGCGCGATAAGATTCAACCTTGGCAATCTGTCGGTACCCGTTCGCAACCAAGTCTTGAAGCCATTGCCGCATTAAAACCCGATTTAATTATCGCTGATCCTTCTCGTCATACAGCAGTTTATGAAGAATTAAAAAAAATCGCCCCGACCATGATGTTTGACTCCCGCCATGAAAGCTATCAGGAAAATCTTGATACGGCACAAAAAATCGGCGATGTTGTCGGTAAAGGCAGTGAAATGAAATTGCAAATTGATAAACACAATAAAATTATCGAAAGCATTGCGCAAAATATCAATGTGAAAGGCAAAAAAGGGATTTTCGGCACCTCCCGCGAAGACAAATTCAATTTACAAAATGACAGTGGTTATGTCGCCAGCTTCCTTGGTGTTCTAGGTTTTAACTCGCCAAAATTACCAAACGCCACTCAAGCCTTTGCTGAAATCAATCTTGAGCAACTAGTGATGGAAAAACCGGACTATATGTTTATCGCCCACTATCGCCAAGAAAGTATCGCCCGCAAATGGGAAGCAGAACCATTATGGCAAGCCATTCCTGCCGTAAAAGCCAAACATGTATTTAGCGTCAATGCCGATATGTGGGCGCGCGGACGCGGCATTACGGCCAGTGAGATCATGGCAAAACAAGTTGAACAATTCGTTAATCAAAAATAATGTTTGGCACAGCTTTTCGTTGGGGCTTGCCCCTACTAGGACTGGCTTTCTTGTTATGGGGAAGCCTGTTTTTATACTACCCTATTGAAATTTCACCATTAGATGCGCTAAACGCCTTTTTCCCCAATGGCGATGAATTGGCCAGGATCACTGTAGTTGATTTACGCTTTCCGCGAGCTTTAGTCGCGATCGCATTAGGCGCCAATTTGGCGGTAGCCGGGGCATTATTACAAACAATCACCCGCAACCCACTAGCCTCACCAACGCTATTAAGCGTCAATTCCGGCGCAAGTTTGGCTATGGTAACGGCGAGTGCCATTAGCCCGGCCTTATTATCAGGCTATAGCATTGCCTTGGTGGCAAGTATCGGCGGTGGAATCAGCTGGTTGGTTGTAATGTTGATCAGCAACGCGTGGAAAGACAGTAGCGGCGATCGCAGCCGCGTGATTTTGGCGGGGATTGCCGTGTCGTTATTGTGTACTGCTCTCACCAAATTAGTCTTAATTATGTCGGAAGATCACGCCTTTGGCGTAATGAGTTGGCTTGCCGGCGGTATTTCTCACGCCCGTTGGAACGAATGGCACGCTATTTGGCCGTTTCTGCTATCGAGCGCACTCTTTTGCCTCTTCTTTGCCAGCCGTTTAAATTTACTCAATTTGAGCGACGAATCCGCTCAATCCTTGGGAATTAACCTGTTCCGTCTGCGTTGGTATGCCAATATCATGGCATTATTAATTGTGGGTTCAGCCGTTAGCGTAGCCGGCCCGGTCGCATTTATCGGTTTGTTAATTCCACACTTAGCACGTTATTGGATCGGCTATGATCTACGAAAATCATTACCCATGTCCATGTTATTAGGCGCCATTTTAATGTTGGCGGCGGATACCGTTGCCCGTGCTGTTGATTTCCCAAGTGAAGTGCCTGCCGGTGCCATTTTGGCCTTAATCGGTGCGCCAATCTTTGTATTATTTGCCAGAGGAAAACACTAATGCGCCGTTCTCATTCAGGATTCCGTGCAATCGGCTTTTACTTATCGGCACTCTGTACGGTCGTGCTATTATTTGTATTAAGCATTCGCTATGGCACTTACACGCTATCCTTTGATGAAATTAGCCAGGCTTTTCACCCTGACGATAAAAACTATTTCACTTTAATGGAATACCGTCTGCCACGCGCGCTACTCGCCATTATTATCGGCGGTGCATTGGCCATTTCCGGGGTGTTGGTGCAAAGTGTCGTGCGTAATCCGTTGGCCTCTCCTGATATTTTAGGAATCAATAACGCTGCCGGTTTGGTCGCCGTTACCGTATTAATTTTCCTACCGAATTTAGCCTTTTACTGGCTACCGATTTTCGCCTTTATCGGTGGTGTCCTGTCTTTCATTTTGTTATGGGTGATATGTGGTTTTAACTTCCGCCCGATCAAAATGGCCATTATCGGCGTAGCGCTTTCTGCCCTATGGGCGGCAATCAGCCATTATTTAATGCTAACCAATCCGGTAGAAATCAACACGGCTATGCTTTGGCTAACCGGAAGTTTGTGGGGCAGAAGTTGGGCTTATGTCAATGTCGTTTTGCCTTGGTTGTTGGTGTTATTGCCGTTACCGTTTATTTTCTGTCGAGATTTGGACACCTTAGGTTTAGGTGAAAACAAAGCGGCCACCTTGGGAGTAAGCGTAAATAAAACGCAAATCTTGGTATTAGTGCTGGCTGTTGCGCTTTCCACCACAGCCGTCGCCATTTGCGGCCCCATCGCATTTCTCGGCTTAGTTGCACCGCACTTAGCACGCAAATTGGTCGGTGGACGTCACCGCACATTATTGCCGGCGGCCATGCTAATCGGCACGTTGTTGTTACAAATTTCCGATATTTTAGCGCGGGTTATCGATCCGCCGACAGAACTGCCCGCCGGTATTCTCACCGCCATTATCGGCGCCCCTTACTTCTTCTATTTATTGATGAGAACGAAATAATGAGCATTGAGATCAATAAGTTACAATTAGGCTATCAAGATAAAACTATCGTACGGGATTTATCTCTCAGCTTTCCGAGCAACCAAATCATTGCCTTAATTGGCCCGAACGGGTGTGGTAAATCCACAACACTAAAAGCGGTGGCCCGTTTACTCAAGCCACGTCTAGGCACAATTACTCACAAAGGCAAAGATATTTGGCAAAGCACGCCGAAAGAATATGCCAAACAATTAGCGTTCTTGCCACAACAACATTTGGTGCCGGAAGGCATTAAAGTACGTGAATTAATTGCTTACGGCCGTTCGCCTTATTTGAATTTGTGGGGCAAATTGAGTGATAAAGATGAGCAATTAGTGGCTTGGGCTATGGAACAAACCCACACCACGGAACTGGCAGAACATTTGGTATCGGATTTATCCGGCGGGCAACAACAACGGGTTTTCTTAGCCATGACATTAGCGCAAGATGCAGAGCTTGTTCTGTTGGATGAACCAACCACTTATTTGGATCTCAACCGACAGGCGGAACTCATGGGCATGATGCGACAAATGCAACAAAACGGCAAAACCGTCATTACGGTACTCCATGATTTAAATCAGGCTTGTCGTTATTGTGATTATTTAATCGTTCTCAAAGACGGCAATCTTATGGCTCAAGGAACGCCTGACGAAGTGATGACAGAAGGGCTGTTAAAAGAGGTGTTTGATTTAGAAGTAGTGATTCACCGCGATCCAATTAGCCAAACACCCATGTTTATTTTGAAGTAAACAAAAGTGCGGTCATAATCTGGGGGCAAGTATGATAAGTTGCCCCTATTCGCACTTTCTAAAATCATATTCTGTAATCACATTCTATTATGTCATTTCGCTATAAAACCCCATTCATTTTTTGTCTCACTTCCGTTAAAATAGTTGAGAATTGTTTTCAATCACATATACCAAGGAGACTTATGATGTTAAAAAAAACATTGTTAACACTCACCTGTATTGCGATGGCAACGTCCGCATTGGCAAAAGAGGTTACGATTCCCACGGCACGTGGTGATGTCACGTTAAGTGCGCCACCGGCGAAAATTGCGGTGTTTGATACCGGCAGTTTAGATACCTTGCAAGCCTTAGGCGTGAAAGTGGATGGCGCAGCGGATGTGGCAAAACTCCTTCCGTATCTGAAACCAACCTTAGATTCGGCAAAAAATGTCGGTACCATTTTTGAGCCAAACCTTGAGGCCTTAAATGAACTTAAACCTGATTTAATTATTGTCGGCACCCGCACGGCGAAAAAATTTGATGATGTCAGCGCCATTGCAAAAACGATCGATTTAACCGATAACGGCGATAAATTAGTGGAAAGCGGCATTCAACGTATTGACAGTTTCGGTCGTTTATTTGATAAACAAGCGGCAGCAGACAAGTTAAAAGGTGAATTGGAAACCTTATTAAAAGACACTAAAGCCGCCGTGAAAGACAAAGGCAACGGTTTAATTATTTTAGTCAACGGTGGCAAAATTTCCGCATTCGGTAGCGGTTATCGTTTAAGTTTTATTCATGATGAACTTGGCGTACCAATGGCGGATCCGAGCATTAAAGGTACCGGTCATGGCCAACCGGCGAGCTTTGAGTTTATTGAAAAAACCAATCCTGACTGGTTGTTTGTGTTAGATCGCATTTCTGCTATTGGCGAAGAAGGTAAAACCGCCAAAGAAGTATTGGATAATGAATTGGTTCGTCGCACTAAAGCCTGGAAAAACGGTCACGTCGTTTATCTCAGTAGCGCTTCCTATCTAGCCCCGGGCGGTGCGGAACAATTAAAAACGGACTTAAACGCGATTAAAACCGCTTTCGAGAAAAAATAATCACGCTTATCGTTCTCTTCATTGTGTCAAACTAAGACAATAATGAAGAGAACTTTTTATTGCCTAAAAAACGCTATGTCGAATATTTTTACCCTAAATCGGATAAATTTTTTCATTCTTGTATTACTCGCCGCATTAAGCATTACCGTGGGCGTAGCCGATTTCCATTGGTCTCAATTTTTTTCTCAGCCGGAACAAATGCAAGTCCTGTTAGTCAGTCGATTGCCTCGTACCTTCGCTGTGATTTTAGTGGGCGCGACCCTTGGCGTAGCAGGCATGGTGTTACAAATTGTCTTAAAAAATCGCTTTATTGAGCCGGGCATGATCGGCGCCAGTCAAAGCGCGGCATTGGGGATTTTATTAACCAGCCTATTATTTCCAAGCGCCGCCTTGCTTCTCAAAATGTCCGTCGCCACCGTCTCCGCACTCATTGGTATGGGCATTTTTACCTTATTGTTACAGCAATTACCGCCACATCAACGTCTCATGGTGCCGTTGGTGGGGATTGTGTTCGGCAATATTATTGAGGCGATGACCACTTTTCTTGCCTACGAAACAGACAGCTTACAAACCTTGTCCATTTGGTTTTCCGGCGATTTTTCCGGCATCTTGGCAGGACGTTATGAATTATTATGGCTCACTGCCGCCCTTGCCGTAGTGGTTTATATTATGGCCGATCGTCTGAGCATTACCGGACTGGGGAAAAATATCAGTACCGGCTTAGGGATTAATTATCGTCAAATGACGTGGTTTGCGTTAATTGTGGTGGCGATGATTACCGCGGTAGTCGTAGTCACCGTTGGGCAAATTCCCTTTATCGGCCTGGTTGTACCAAATATTATTTCCCGCTTAGCCGGTGACCGATTACGCCAAAATCTGCCTTCGGTTGTGTTGCTCGGCGCCAATTTGGTCTTGATTTGCGACATTATAGGCCGAGTCATTAACGCACCTTATGAAGTACCGATTTCGACCATTTTCGGCATTGTCGGCACATTGATTTTCCTCTATTTGTTATTTAAGGGGAAAGCCAATGCAAAATAATCGCGTCATGTTATTACTCGGTGCCCTACTCACGTTTGCTTGCGTCTTTTTTATGACTTACCACGCGAATGGTAACTGGGATTTCATTTTGCCGTTTCGTGGAAAGAAACTGTTGTTATTGCTGATGATGGCCTACACCATTGGCATATCTACATTGCTATTCCAAACCTTAACCAATAACCCGATTCTGACACCCAGCATTTTAGGCTTTGACTCCTTATATTTATTGGTGCAAAGCATTTTAGTGTTTCTCTTCGGCGGGATTGGATTTACACAACTCAATGTGGCCGGCAAATTTGCCTTTGAAACCTTACTTATGTTGCTTGGCGCACTCCTGTTATTCCGTACACTCAGCAAAAACAACAGCGACCTCGCCCGTATGATTTTAGTAGGGATTATTTTCGGTGTGCTTTTCCGCAGTGTAAATAACCTGCTACAGCGCATGATCGATCCGAATGAATTCGCCGTTGCACAAGGATCTTCCTTTGCCAGTTTTAACACGGTGAACCCAACCTTATTATGGATTGGTACTGTCATTACATTGGTCAGCGCTCTGTGGATTTGGCAACAACGTTTTAAATTAGATGTACTACTACTGGGGCGTGAACGCGCTATCGGATTAGGCTTGGAATATCATCAGTTCAGCCGCCAATTACTCATTTGCTGCGCATTTTTAGTGTCAATTTCCACCGCACTTGTGGGACCGATTCTGTTTTTAGGCTTATTGGTATGTGCCATCGTCAATGCCATTAGCCCGACCATGCACCACAGCATTCGCATCCCAATGACGTTTATGGTGTCGGCCATCACATTAGTAAGCGGTCAAGCCGTGTTCGAACAGGTAATGAAGATGCAGGGTGTGCTTAGCGTAGTTATCGAATTTGTCGGTGGGTTAGTCTTTATCTACCTAATTTTAAGACGGGCAAAATAAGGGAATTTCTTGTGATAAAAATTGAAAATATAACCTATAAAATTAATCAGGCGACGATTTTAAATAACATTAATCTCACCATCCCAAACGGTGGTATTACCGCATTGATCGGCGCTAATGGTGCTGGTAAATCCACGCTACTCTCTTTGGTTGCGCGCTTAAATCCGATTCAACAAGGGCAAATTTGGCTAAATGATATGGATATTGGCACCACGCCATCACGCACAATTGCGCAAAACCTGGCAATTCTGACCCAAGATAACGTGATTCATAGTCGCATTACGGTAAAAGATTTGTTGATTTTCGGCCGTTATCCGCACCATCAGGGGCGCCCGACGGAAGAAGACAATGCCATTATCCGCGATGCCTTACAACGTTTTGAATTAGCGCCATTGGCCAATCGTTTTCTTAGCGAACTTTCCGGCGGTCAACGCCAACGAGCGCTCATAGCCATGACATTTTGCCAACAAACCGATCATGTTTTGTTAGATGAGCCGCTCAATAATCTAGATATGTTCCATGCACGCGAACTCATGCGTCTATTACGTCAACTCACTGATGAACTCGCGCTAACAACCGTTATGGTGGTACATGATATTAATATGGCTGCCGCCTACGCCGACACCATTGTCGCCATGAAAAACGGTGAAATTGCCATGATCGGCACACCGGAAGAAATCATTACCCAAGAAAATTTAAAAACGGTATTTAATTTAGAGGCGGAAGTGTTGACCCATCAGAGGAAAAGACTGGTCGTACATCATATGTAGTAGATTATTTGAAAAGTGCGGTAGATTTTCATGGCGTTTTATATGTTCGCGCGCTTGTTGCAACATCTCGCGAGACACGTTGACGGTGGCACTATGGCCAAATTCTGCCACGAATTGTTCACCTTGCGGGGTTTTGAGTAATTTATCGACGGCGGGAAGGGCTTGATAAAGGGCTGACATGATGATTCCTTTTTCTGGGGTTAAATTGGCATTTTTAGCGGGGATTATAAGGTGTGAAACCTGATTTCTTCTTTGCTTTTGCGTGCGCATTAGATACACTAACGCCAATTTTTTTCTCGTATTTTTAAATTCTTGGAATTATAGGTAATTCAATGCGTACAAGTAAATATTTATTATCCACCTTAAAAGAAACCCCGGCAGAAGCGGCGATTGTTAGCCATCAACTCATGTTGCGTGCGGGCATGATTCGCCCTCTTGCTTCAGGCCTTTATAACTGGATGCCAACCGGTTGGCGCGTGCTACAAAAAGTGGAAAACATTATTCGCGAAGAAATGAATAAAAGTGGTGCCATTGAGATCAAAATGCCTGTGGTGCAACCGGCGGAATTGTGGCAAGAGTCCGGTCGCTGGGATCAGTATGGTCCGGAATTATTGCGTTTCACCGACCGTGGCGAACGGAGTTTTGTGATCGGCCCGACCAATGAAGAAGCGATTACCGATTTAATGCGTCGTGAAGTGACTTCTTACCGTCAGCTTCCTCTTAATTTATATCATATTCAAACCAAGTTCCGTGACGAAGTGCGTCCACGTTTCGGTGTGATGCGTAGCCGCGAATTTATTATGAAAGATGCTTATTCTTTCCACATGGACAAAGAAAGCTTGCAGCAAACCTATGAGGTGATGTACCAAACTTATAGCAATATTTTCACCCGTTTAGGGTTGGATTTCCGTGCCGTACAAGCGGATACCGGTTCTATCGGCGGTAGCGCGTCTCATGAATTCCAAGTATTGGCAAACAGCGGCGAAGATGATGTGATTTTCTCCACCGAGTCCGATTATGCGGCAAACATCGAACTTGCTGAAGCCGTAGCTGTCGGCGAGCGTGCCGCACCAACTAAAGCGATGGAATTGGTGGATACACCGAATGCGAAAACCATTGCGGAGCTTGTTGCGCAATTTAACCAACCGATTGAGAAAACCGTTAAAACCTTGATTGTAAAAGGTGCTAGTGAAGAACAGCCGTTAGTGGCGTTAATTATTCGTGGTGATCATGAATTAAACGAAGTTAAAGCAGAAAAACTGGCTGAAGTGGCTTCCCCATTTGAATTTGCTGATGAAGCCGCCATTAAAGCGAAAATTGGCGCAGGCGTCGGCTCCCTTGGACCGGTCAACTTAAACATTCCGGTGATCATTGACCGCAGCGTGGCGATCATGTCTGATTTCAGCGCCGGCGCCAACATTGACGGTAAACATTATTTCAACATTAACTGGGAACGCGATGTGGCGTTGCCGAAAGTGGCGGATATTCGTAACGTGGTGGAAGGCGACCCAAGTCCGGATGGCAAAGGTACCTTATTAATTAAACGTGGTATTGAAGTCGGTCATATTTTCCAATTGGGTGACAAATATTCCAACGCGATGAATGCGACTGTGCAAGGCGAAGATGGTCGTCCTACGGTCGTCACCATGGGCTGCTATGGTATTGGTGTGACGCGTGTTGTGGCAGCCGCGATTGAACAACATCATGATGAACGCGGCATTATTTGGCCGAGCGATGCGATAGCGCCGTTTACGGTAGCGATTGTGCCGATGAATATGCATAAATCAGAAAGCGTGCAAGCATTCGCTGAAGAGTTATACCGCACTTTATTGGCGCAGGGCGTGGAAGTGATTTTTGATGATCGTAAAGAACGCCCGGGCGTGATGTTTGCGGATATGGAGCTTATCGGTGTGCCGCACATGGTCGTCATCGGTGAGAAAAACCTAGCGAACGGCGAAATCGAATACAAAAATCGTCGTAGCGGTGAGAAACAAATGATTGCGAAAGCGCAATTGATTGACTTCTTAAAAAGCCAAATTAAGGCGTAATTGAAATAAAAAGTGCGGTCGGATTTTTAGTTGAATTTCCGACCGCACTTTTGTATAGGGAAAACATGAATCCGTGGATTTTATTAGCCGTTTCTATTTGTTTGGAAATTGTCGCGACCAATCTATTGAAAGTCAGCGACGGTTTTACTAAACCGTTGCCGACGCTTGGCGCTTTGGCTTTTTATAGCTGTTCGTTCTATTTTGTTGCCATTATTTTTCGTACGCTTTCCGTTGGTTTGGTGTATGCCATTTGGTCTGGCGTAGGCATTGTGTTGACAGCGATTGTGGCTTATTTCGCCTTTGGGCAGGAAATTGATACTGCCGGATTAATTGGCATGGGATTGATCATCTGTGGTGTGTTAGTGATTAATTTATTTTCGCAAACGGCGCACTAACGCTATAATCCAGTTGATTTTTGGGAAAGGAGAATAGGATGAAAAAGTATGATCCGCTGCGCATTGAGTGGGATTGTCGGCGCGGTATGTTGGAATTAGACAAGGTCATTATGCCTTTTTATAAACAGTATTTTGACGGGCTTAGTGAGCATAAAAAAGAGGTTTTTATTCGTTTGTTAGCCTCGACCGATTTACAGCTTTTTTCATGGTTCTTTAATAATGGCGAAATCAATGATCCGGAATTGCGAGAAATGGTGCTGGAAATTCAGCAAAAATTAAGTTTAACGCATTGATTTTCATTGTTTTATTGGTTTTTTCTAAAATAACTGAACTTTTTTTTATTCATCTCGTCTAACGCATAAAAATAGCTTGCT
>ERZ772932.1294-NODE-1294-length-11985-cov-13.442163_pt1 | contig 11985 bp, 11 predicted proteins | sample MGYA00511684_ERZ772932 | MGnify/ENA primary metagenome ERZ772932 (study PRJEB29015, sample SAMEA2738078) | human oral metagenome | biome: human oral; feature: human-associated habitat; material: saliva | place: China | collected 2210 ...
TTGCAGCCTTCATCAATGTACTTCCTGGTGTATCAGATGCCTTTGCTTTGATTACAGCTTCCTCATCTGGTGTTTACATTGCCATCTACATCTTGATCATGGTAGCCCATCTCAAGTATCGTAAGTCTAAAGACTTTATGGCAGACGGCTATCTGATGCCTCATTATCGCTTGCTAAATCCTCTGACTATGCTCTTCTTCATCTTTGTATTTGGGACCCTCTTTTTACAAGAATCAACTGTTATGGGAGCTAGAGGTTCAGCTATCTGGATTGTCGCCTTTGGTATTTATAGCCAATGGAAGTTTAGAAAATAAGTCAGAAACTCATCAACTCAGGTTGGTGAGTTTTTCTAGTTTGACAGCCCTTGGAAATAGGACTATAATCAAGCTATAATACTCTTCGAAAATCTCTTCAAACTACGTCAGCTTTATCTGCAACCTCAAAGCAGTGCTTTGAGCAACCTGCGGCTAGCTTCCTAGTTTGCTCTTTGATTTTCATTGAGTATAAAGTATAGTCGAGGAGATTTAGATGCAGATTAGATTGGAAAATATAGAGTCTCAGAAATCGAAAGTAATAGGAGACTTGATTCGCTCCTATAATCGTTCCAAAAGAGAAGCTGCTGAAAGTGAGCCACTAAACCTTTATGTCGAAGATGATAGCGGTGAACTCATGGCTGGTTTAGTAGCAGAGACTTTTGGTAATTGGCTAGAAATAGAGTATTTGTTTGTAAAAGAAGACTTACGTGGACAAGGAATTGGCTCCAAACTATTGCAGCAAGCAGAAAGTGTAGCTAAAAAGAGAAACTGTCGCTACGTTTTTGTAAATACTTATCAGTTCCAAGCGCCAGCCTTTTACCAAAAGCATGGCTATAAGGAAGTCTTTACATTGAAGGATTATCCCTACGATGGACAAAGATACTATTATCAAAAAGAACTGTAAATGGAAAATGAAGGATCGAAGAGATTGGCCCATTATTATGGAGGTAGGTTAATGGTTATCATACTAGATATGGGTAATGTTCTATTGGAATGGAACAAGGATAAGATTTTGAAAACTGTGGCTAAAACAGAGAAGGATTATATGATGTTGGACAAGGCGATCTTTCAATCAGGTCTTTGGGAAAGATTGGACTTAGGTACTTTGACTCGAGAAGAATTGGTCGATAAGGTTCTTTCTTTATTAGGGGATTGTTATCAGGAAAAGGTAGAAGAAGTCATTTGGAATTGGCCAGCCTACATCGATATTTACACTGAGGTCTTTCCTCTACTTGCAGCTTTAAAGGAAAAAGGCCATCGTATCTTTGTCTTGTCCAATACCTCACCTGTTTTTTACGAACTATTGAAAGACCAACTATCACCTCTAGCAGAGATTTTAGACGGTTTCGTCCTTTCTTGTGATATTAAGGCCATCAAACCAGATCGAAAAATGTTTGAAGAAATTCTCCATAAATATCAGTTAGATCCTGCAAACTGTATTTTTCTGGATGATATAAAAGAGAATACCAAGATGGCAGAAAGTTTAGGCATCAAAGCCTATCAAGTCAAACAAAGAAGCGATGTTGTAGATATTTTACAAAAATTCGAATAAACAGAGAATTCTCTATCATTTCAGTGGTAGAGATTTTTTTGTTAAAAAAATCGCACAAAATGTAATTTATATATTGCATAATGTAAAATATATGATATAATGAACTTAGAAATAAGCGCGACTTTCTAAAATTATAAAGGAGGTTACAAGTGGCTAAGAATTTAAAATTAAAGCTAGCTCGAGTTGAGTTAGATATGACACAAGGTGATTTGGCAGAAGCTGTGGGTGTTACGAGGCAGACGATCGGCTTGATAGAAGCCGGCAAGTACAATCCCTCGCTTTCACTTTGCCAATCCATTTGCAGGTGCTTAGGGAAAACGCTAGATCAATTATTTTGGGAGGAAGAAGATGAAAAATAGATTTTTTTATTATCAATTACTAGACGAAAGAGAAGAACAACTGATGAATAAAGCGGGGGCTGAAAGTTTCTATATCTCTATAGCTTTCTTGCTTTTATCTTATATGATTGCAGTATTAGCACCAAGTCTTTTTAATCCGAGAATGATGCTCATCATTATCATTATTGGAACTTTTTACTTTTTCAACCGAGCTCGCAATCTCGGTGTGACATACTATAGTCGTTTTCATTTTACAATTTTAGGATGCCTGTTATTAACTCTAGTGATTACAGCTACCTTGATGTTACAAAACTACCAGTTTAATATCGAAATTTATCAGCACAATCCTTTGAACGTTAAGTACCTGTCTGCTTGGATTATTACCTATCTACTTTATCTTCCTTTTGTCTTTATTGGAAACCTAGGCTTAAAAAGTTATGGTGAATGGGCCCAGAAAAAGTTTGAGCAAGATATGGATAAACTTGAGAGTATGGAATAGCCTGTTAACTTTTTATCCATCTCGGTAAAATGTGTTATAATAGTACTAATTTATGGGAAAAGAAGAAATATTTTCATCTTTTTACAAATAGGGAAGTAGGACAGTATATGTACCCAGATGACAGTTTAACATTGCACACAGATTTGTATCAGATTAACATGATGCAGGTTTACTTCGACCAAGGAATTCATAACAAGAAAGCAGTTTTTGAAGTTTATTTCCGCCAACAACCGTTTAAAAACGGCTACGCTGTTTTTGCGGGTTTGGAACGAATTGTGAACTACTTAGAAAACCTGCGCTTTTCTGATAGCGATATTGCTTATTTAGAATCACTGGGTTACCATGGAGAGTTTTTAGAATATCTGCGTAATCTCAAGCTAGAGTTGACTGTACGTTCTGCTCAAGAAGGGGACTTGGTATTTGCCAATGAACCAATTGTTCAAGTGGAAGGTCCTTTGGCGCAGTGTCAATTGGTTGAAACAGCCCTTTTGAATATCGTTAACTTTCAAACTTTGATAGCAACTAAGGCAGCACGCATTCGTTCTGTCATTGATGATGAACCTTTGATGGAGTTCGGTACACGTCGTGCACAAGAAATGGATGCGGCTATCTGGGGAACTCGTGCGGCTGTTATTGGTGGAGCCAATGGAACTAGTAATGTGCGTGCAGGTAAGCTCTTCGGCATTCCGGTTTTAGGGACTCACGCCCATGCCTTGGTTCAAGTCTATGGAAATGACTATCAGGCTTTCAAGGCTTATGCATCAACTCATAAAAACTGTGTCTTCCTAGTGGATACCTACGATACTCTTCGTATCGGTGTTCCAGCAGCGATTCAGGTTGCGCGTGAACTTGGTGACAAGATTAATTTCCTTGGTGTCCGCATTGACTCTGGAGATATCGCCTATATTTCTAAAAAAGTTCGTCAACAACTGGATGAGGCTGGATTTACAGACGCTAAGATCTACGCATCCAATGACCTTGATGAAAATACCATTCTTAATCTCAAGATGCAAAAAGCTAAGATTGATGTCTGGGGTGTAGGGACTAAGCTCATTACAGCCTATGACCAACCAGCTCTTGGAGCAGTTTATAAGGTTGTTGCCATCGAAGATGAGAATGGTCAGATGCGCAACACCATCAAACTCTCTAGCAATGCTGAAAAAGTTTCAACTCCAGGTAAGAAACAAGTTTGGCGCATTACCAGTCGTGAAAAAGGAAAATCTGAAGGTGATTATATTACCTATGATGGTGTAGATGTTGCTAGTATGACAGAAATCAAGATGTTCCATCCAACCTATACTTATATCAAAAAGACAGTCCGTAATTTCGATGCCGTTCCTCTCTTGGTGGATATTTTCAAGGATGGAAAACTGGTCTATGACTTACCAAGTCTACCTGAGATTCAGTCCTATGCTCGTAAAGAATTTGATAAACTTTGGGACGAGTACAAACGTGTTCTCAATCCTCAACATTATCCTGTAGACTTGGCTCGAGATGTATGGCAAGACAAGATGGACTTGATTGATAAGATGCGTAAGGAAGCACTGGGCGAAGGAGAAGAAGAATGAGTTTGCAAGAGACCATTATCCAACAACTAGGCGTTAAACCAGTCATTGACGCCCAAGAAGAAATTCGTCGTTCGATTGATTTTCTAAAAAGATATTTGAAGAAACACCCATTCCTGAAAACTTTTGTATTGGGTATTTCTGGCGGACAAGATTCGACTTTAGCAGGACGCTTGGCCCAACTAGCTATGGAAGAAATGCGAACTGAAACAGGAGATGATTCTTATCAATTTATAGCTGTTCGCCTACCTTATGGGATTCAAGCTGATGAGGATGATGCCCAAAAAGCCCTAGCTTTTATTCAGCCAGATGTCAGTTTAGTAGTGAATATTAAAGAGTCTGTCGATGCAATGGTAGCTGCAGTAGAGGCTACTGGAAGTTCAATGACTGATTTCAATAAAGGAAATATCAAGGCAAGAAGCCGTATGATTGCCCAATATGCCCTTGCAGGTGCTCATAGTGGAGCTGTCATCGGAACAGACCATGCTGCCGAGAATGTCACAGGTTTCTTTACTAAGTTTGGTGACGGTGGTGCAGATATTCTCCCGCTTTATCGCCTCAATAAACGCCAAGGGAAGCAACTCTTGCAGGAACTTGGAGCTGATCCAGCCCTTTATGAAAAAGTTCCAACAGCAGATTTGGAAGAAGAAAAACCAGGTATTGCAGATGAAGTAGCTTTGGGAGTCACTTACAATCAAATCGATGATTACCTCGAAGGTAAGCAAGTAAGCCCAGAAGCGCAAGCAACCATTGAAAAATGGTGGCACAAAGGCCAACACAAACGCCATCTACCAATCACAGTGTTTGATACGTTTTGGGAGTAAAAAAGTCCGGTGGACTTTTTTACCCCGAGTCTTGAAGCAGGAGAACGAGGTAAGTCCGGGGGACCTTTTTAGCTTCTTGCCTTGAAACTCGAGAGCAAGAATAACCTCCAGTGGAGGTTTTTACCCCGAGCCTGAAATACAAAAAGCGAGGAAGTTTCGGTAACTCGAAGAGTTCGATTTCGTAGTCTCACCCCCGCAAGGATGATACTACTGAATCTAAGTCTTAATATTAGAAAAGGACGAGATTTTATATCCCGTCCTTTTTTATATTTTATATAATTCAGCTTAATCAAAATAAAGCAAATCTTTGCTGGTGCTTGTAAAGAGGTCAAAGCCATCCTTGGTAACAACACCGCAGTCTTCGATACGGACACCGACTTTACCAGGAATATAGATACCAGGTTCAACAGAGAAGCACATGCCTTCTTCGATAACCATGTCGTTTCCTTCCATGATAGATGGGAATTCGTGAACATCCATACCGATACCATGGCCGAGACGGTGGTTGAAGTACTCACCGTAGCCAGCTTTTTCAATCACTTCACGAGCTGCGCGGTCTACTTCATGAGCTGTCACACCAGGTTTGATAAAGTCAAGGGCAGCTTGTTGAGCTTCTAGAGTCAAGTTGTAAATATCCTTCTTGAATTGGTCTGGTTTCCCAACAGCGACTGTACGAGTCATATCTGATGCATAACCATTGACCATCACACCAAGGTCAAAGAGGAGAAGGGCGTTATTTTCAACCTTATTGGCTCCAGGGATACCGTGTGGGTTTGCAGCGTTGTCGCCAGTTAAGACCATGGTATCAAAGCTCATTTCATAACCTTCGCGTTTCATAGCAAAGTCGATTTGGGCAATGATATCTGTTTCAGTATTATCAAGAGAGATGTTATCAAAACCAACTTTGACAGACTTGTCTGCATAGACACCTGCTACCATCATCTTTTGCACTTCGTCAGCTGATTTGATCAAGCGCATCCGTTGGATCAGTGGAGTCAAGTTTTCAAACTCAGCAGATTCAAAGACAGTTTTCAAACCGTGATATTTGGTCAAGATCAGGTTGTCAAACTCAACTGCTACACGTTTGAAATCAAACTGTGGCAAGGCATTTTGGATTTTTTTCCAAGGGTTTTCAGAGTCCACATAACCGACGACTGGGAATGAAACAGTGCTAGTTGCACGCTCAACCTCAAGTGCAGGAACAAAGAGTAGTGGTTCCTGGTCAGCGAGGACAAAAAGGAACATTTGACGTTCGTGTGGATCGCTGTAAAAACCAGTTAGATAATTGATAGTGACGGGGTCAGATACGACAGCGACGTCTAGCTTTTCTGATTCGAGATATGTTAGGATTTGTTGTAATTTAGACATATGCTACCTTCTTTCTACCCCTCTATTTTTGCAAAAAATAGTAGAAAATGCAAGGGAGAAGGGGAAAAGAGCCTAAAAAAATTCCAATTGCCGAAGCATATTGGAATCTAATGATTAGTTGAATTCTGCCTTGCTTTTTACATCGCTATATTCTTCAGCGACTTCTTGGCCAAGGATATCCTCATAAGCTGGAAGGACAATGTCCTGACCGTATTTTTTCTTGAGGGCAGTAGTGACCAAACGATAGGCTAGATTGGCATTACGAGATAAGATAGGCCCGTGGAAATAAGAACCGAAAACATTTTTATAGTGAACACCTTCACCGACCTTTTCTTCGTTGTTTCCATTTCCGTAAACAACCTGCCCCAGTGGTTTTTGGTCATCTGAGAGGAAGGTACGGCCTTGGTGGTTTTCAAAGCCATAGTAGGTTTCATCGAATTCTTCATTATAAATTTTAATATCACCGATAAAGCGGTTATTGGTTTGGTTGAGTGTGTAGTGTCCCATGACACCCAATCCTTCGATGCGTCTTCCGGAAGCCTCTATATAATATTGCCCCAGTAATTGGAAGCCACCGCAGATGGCTAGAACAACACCATCGTTTTGGATGTAGTTGTCAATGCTCTCTTTTTTAGCAGGAAGATCGCCAGCGATAATACTTTGTTCAAAGTCTTGACCCCCACCGAAAAAGGCGATGTCGTAGTGGCTTTCATCAAAGTCATCATGGAGAGAAACGATGTCAACCGTTACATGAGCTCCGAGTTTCTCAGCTACATACTTGAGCATGAGGATATTTCCATTATCTCCGTAGGTGTTCATGAGATTGCCATAGAGGTGAGCGATATTTAGCTGGTATGGATAGTTGCCGTCTTTTGAGGAAAGTGAAGTATAAACCATTAGTTCATCTCCTTTCTAACAATCTGACGATTAGCCAGTAGTTCACGGAATTCCAGCATAGCTGTATAGGTCGCAAGGATATAGGCATGCTTGCAGTCTTGAGCTTCGATTGTTTTGAGAACTTGTTCCAGGCTACTTGTTTCAGTGATCTTGTCAGCTGGATAGCCAGTAACACGTAGACGACGAGCAATTTCAGAATGACGAACTCCACCCGCATTGATTTCAGGAATGTCCATATCAGTAATTTGCTCAAAGTCAGCATCCCAAATCCAGCTAGTATCAATCCCGTCTGCATAGTTGGCATTGAGGAGAACAGATAGACTAAATGGATAAGGTGCTAGTTTGATCATTTCGATGGCCTGGGTAGCACCAACTGGATTTTTAATAAGAACCAGTGTACATTCCTTGTCACCGATATGGAAGGTTTCTTGGCGTCCAAAAACTGCACGGCTTTTATCGAATCCTTGCTTAATCAATTGAGAATCAGCACCTAGGTAACGGGCGATAGCAACCGCAGCCAGAGCATTGTAGATGTTGTAGAGACCACCGATTTGAATACCATATTCTTGTCCGTCGATAACAAAGCGAGAACGATTGTTGGTTAATTCAACCAATTCTGTCAGACGGTAATCCAAATTAGGACGCTTGCATCCACAATTTTCACAGATATAAGCTCCCAAGTTGGCATAGGTATTGAGCTCATATTTTAAGATGCTTTGACATTTAGGACAGAGAATACCTTCAGTATTATAGTGAGCAAGTTGCGCTGGACCTTTTTCTAGATCAAAACCAAAATACTGAACAGGATTTGAAATTGCAGGCTTGTAGAAAAGCGGACTATCACCGTTCAGCAGAACAGTAGCAGTAGGAACTTTTCGAATAGCATCCAAAATCATCTTGTAGGTTGTATAGATCTCCCCATAGCGGTCCATCTGATCGCGGAAGATATTGGTGATGACGAAAAGACTAGGCTGGATATAGTCACAGATATGTGAGAGACTAGCCTCGTCGATTTCAAGTACTGCAATATTTTTTCCAGTTTTTGAAGATTTTGCAGTTAAGAAAGTCGTTGTAATCCCTGTAATCATGTTAGCACCACTTGGATTCGTTAAAACTTGACCATAAATTTCCTTTAGGATACCGACAGTGAGAGCGGTCGTCAAGGTTTTACCATTGGTACCAGTTACCACAACAATCTCATAGTTCTTAGCTAAATGTTGTAAAATATCTTTATCGAATTGAAGGGCAAGTTTTCCAGGGAGCGTACTTCCACGTCCGAGACGACTCAAAATAAAATGAGAAGAACGCCCAGCAAGAAGGCCCGAAGTAGTTTTTAATTTCATGTTTCTATTATATCATAAAAGCTTGAAAAGATAGATTTGAGATTTTGGATAAAAAAACAACCCTAGTAGGGTTGTTTTTTCATAAGTGTATCTTAGGTTAAATCGCAAACAAGTCATTCAAGTTTTCAGCCAAGGTTGGGTGAGTGAAGATTTGTTTTGTGAAGTAAGTGTAAGGGATCTTGTTGTCCATGGCAACAGTAATGATGTTGATGATTTCTTGAGAACCTTCTGAGAAGATAGTTGCACCGATAATTTCTTTGGTTTCAGTGTTGACAACAGCTTTGAAGGCTCCACGAAGATCTCCATTTACATGACCACGAGGCATTGCAGCAACAGGGATTTCCTTCACAGCGTATGGAAGTTTCAAATCAGCTGCTTGGCTTTCAGTCAAACCAATTTGTGAAAGTGGTGGTGTGATGAACATAGTATTTGGTACATTGCGACGGTCTTCAAGTGTGTAGCTGCCATCACCAGCAAGGTAGCTATAGACAACACGGAAGTCATCAAGTGAAATGTAAGTGAATTGAAGTCCACCGTTGACATCTCCAACCGCAAAGACACCGGGAACATTTGTTTGACAGTGTTTATCAACCTTAATCGCACCACGTTCAGTTAGTTCAATGTCTGTATTTTCAAGTTGAAGAGGTTCCACATTTGGTTTACGTCCAGTTGCATAGAGTAGGGCGTCAAAACGGTAGGTTTCATTCTCTGTCACAACAAGGACTTGGTCACCGTCGTTTTTAATTTCAGTAGTATGGACATTTTGAAGCAGTTCAATGCCATCTTCTTCCATGTATTGTTTAGCAAGAGCAGCAATAGAAGGTTCTGCGCGAGGTAGGAAAGTATCTAAAGCATCTAAGACTGTTACCTTGCTTCCAAGTTTGTTGAAAAGACCTGCAAATTCAAGACCGATATTTCCACCACCAAGAATTCCAAGTTTTTCTGGTAACTGATCTAAGTTTTGAATTCCAGTAGAATCAAAGACGTTCTTGCTTGTAGCAAGACCAGGGATTGGCAATACGTTTGAAACAGCACCAGTATTGATGACAATTGTTTCAGCAGTTAGTTCTTGTTTTTCATCACCAGCTTGAATTTCGATCACCTTGTTTGAAACAAAGTGGGCTTCGGCATCAATGATATCAACGCCAGTACCAGCAATCGTAGCATAGTTTTTACCGTTGAGGCGTGTAGTAACAGTGTTTTTAGTAGCCATGACCTCATCAAATGACAAGTCCTTTTCTGCGGCAACTAATAAGGTTTTAGTTGGAATACAACCGATGTTGATACAAGTTCCGCCGTACATGGCCTTGTTGCGCTCGATAAGAGCTACTTTTTTTCCAGCAGAAGCTAGCTTAGCAGCTAGAGTTTTACCTGCCTTACCAAATCCAATGACAATTAAATCGTATGTTAACATTTTTAAATCCTCCTGTTTGATTTTCATTCTAGCACAAGAAAAAAACTTTTGCACAAATCTGCTACGGGAAAAAATATTGGTCTAAAATAGTCTCATGAAAGCTTTTGGGAAACAAGTTTAAAAAATAGAAAAATCGTTTACATGATTTAATCAGGTGGTTAGACTATCTTTTGACCTTCTCTTGTGTTATACTAGATAAGTTGCAAAAATGCAGTACTTTTCTTTCGTGGAAAAGAAGCAACACGGTCTTTCATAAAAGCTATGAAAGTACGTCATGACAAGAAAAGTATAAACTAAGCGCTATAGGATGGCTTCGCACCATCTTTAGAAAGAAGAATAACGTGAAATTTAATGAATTTAATCTTTCTGCTGATTTGTTAGCAGAAATTGAAAAAGCAGGATTTGTAGAAGCAAGTCCTATCCAAGAGCAAACCATTCCTTTGGCTCTTGAAGGTAAAGATGTAATCGGTCAAGCACAGACTGGTACAGGGAAAACAGCAGCCTTTGGCTTGCCAACCCTTGAAAAAATTCGTACAGAAGAAGCAACTATCCAAGCTTTGGTCATCGCCCCAACTCGTGAACTGGCTGTTCAAAGTCAGGAAGAGCTTTTCCGCTTTGGTCGTAGTAAGGGTGTGAAAGTCCGTTCAGTCTACGGTGGTTCAAGTATTGAAAAACAAATCAAGGCCCTCAAATCAGGTGCTCACATCGTTGTAGGAACGCCAGGTCGTCTCCTAGACTTGATCAAACGCAAGGCCTTGAAATTGCAAGATATTGAAACTCTTATCCTTGATGAAGCGGACGAAATGCTCAACATGGGCTTCCTTGAAGATATTGAAGCCATAATCTCCCGTGTCCCAGAAAATCGTCAAACCTTGCTCTTTTCAGCAACCATGCCTGAAGCCATCAAACGCATCGGTGTTCAGTTCATGAAAAATCCTGAGCACGTCAAGATTGCTGCCAAAGAGTTGACAACAGAACTAGTTGACCAGTACTATATCCGTGTTAAGGAACAAGAAAAATTTGATACCATGACACGTCTCATGGATGTGGAGCAACCAGAACTTGCAATTGTATTTGGTCGTACCAAACGCCGTGTGGATGAATTGACTCGTGGTCTGAAGATCCGTGGTTTCCGAGCAGAAGGAATTCATGGAGATTTGGACCAAAACAAACGCCTTCGTGTCCTCCGTGATTTCAAAAATGGCAATCTTGATGTCCTCGTTGCAACAGACGTTGCAGCTCGTGGTTTGGATATTTCTGGTGTGACTCATGTCTACAACTATGATATTCCACAAGATCCAGAGAGCTATGTTCACCGTATTGGTCGTACAGGTCGTGCAGGTAAGTCAGGTCAATCCATTACTTTCGTAGCACCAAATGAGATGGGCTATCTCCAAATCATCGAGAACTTGACTAAGAAACGCATGAAAGGTCTCAAGCCTGCGACAGCAGAAGAAGCCTTCCAAGCCAAGAAGCAGGTTGCCCTCAAGAAAATTGAACGTGATTTTGCTGATGAAGCCATTCGTGGAAACTTCGAGAAATTCGCAAAAGACGCTCGTAAACTTGCTGCAGAATTCAGCCCAGAAGAACTGGCTATGTACATCCTTAGCTTAACAGTACAGGATCCAGATAGTCTTCCAGAAGTTGAAATTGCGCGTGAAAAACCATTGCCATTTAAACCATCTGGTGGTGGATTTGGCGGAAAAGGCAAGTCTGGTCGTGGTGGCCGTCGTGGTGATGACCGTCGAGATCGTGATCGCCGTAGCAATGGTCGTCGTGATGATTTCAAAAAAGGCAGTCGCAAAAACGACCGCTTTGATAAAGAGAAGCGTTACCGTAAGGACAATAAAAAACCACGCAATACTTCAAGCGAGAAGAAAACAGGCTTTGTGATTCGTAACAAAGGAGATAAATAACAAAAAAGCGGTTCACTGAGGTGGATCGCTTTTCTATATAAGGAGACCGAGAGTCATATAAACATTCATACGAGAATTTAGATTTATAAATTTGTTATCTTGTAATATTATCTTATCAAAAAAATAAAACGCTGTCAATAAGAAAAATAAAAAAATTTGCAAAATTTTTCCAATAGTCATGAATTGCAATTCAATAAACAATTTTCAGATAATTGTTGAAGTAGTCAGAATTTT
>ERZ772932.1300-NODE-1300-length-11969-cov-7.294695_pt1 | contig 11969 bp, 14 predicted proteins | sample MGYA00511684_ERZ772932 | MGnify/ENA primary metagenome ERZ772932 (study PRJEB29015, sample SAMEA2738078) | human oral metagenome | biome: human oral; feature: human-associated habitat; material: saliva | place: China | collected 2210 ...
TTGTGGTAACTTACCCAGACGGTTCTAAAGATGAAGTACCAGTTAAGGTAACTGTCAAAGATCCACGCACAGACGCGGATAAGAACACCCCAGTAGCGAAAGATCAAACCGTTAAACCAGGCGATCAACCAAACGCTAAGGATTCAATCGGTAACGTAGGTGACCTTCCAGAAGGAACTAAGTTCGAGTACAAGACACCGGTAGACACAACAACAGAAGGTGACAAAGACGCCATTGTTGTGGTGACTTACCCAGATGGTTCTAAAGACGAAGTTCCAGTTAAGGTAACTGTTAAAGACCCACGTACAGATGCAGATAAGAATACCCCAGTAGCGAAAGATCAAACTGTTAAACCAGGCGATCAACCAAACGCTAAGGATTCAATCGGTAACGTAGGTGACCTTCCAGAAGGAACTAAGTTCGAGTACAAGACACCGGTAGACACAACAACAGAAGGTGAAAAAGATGCCATTGTAGTGGTAACCTACCCAGATGGCTCTAAGGATGAAGTACCAGTTAAGGTAACTGTTAAAGCCCCACATGCAAATACGGACAAGAACATACCAACTTCTAAAGACCAAACAGTGAACAAAGTTGAAACACCGGATGCTAAGAACTCAGAAAAAGAAATTCAAGTACAAAAGGCATCTGTTTCTGATAAGAAAGCTGAATCTGCTAAACTTCCAAATACAGGTGAAGAACAATCAACATCTATTGCATTGTTAGGTGCTGTACTTGGTATGTTTGGACTTGCAGGGCTTGCAAAACGCAAAAAAAACGAAGACTAAATTAGGTGACCTTGATATTTTTGTTGATTAGGTTGTAGTCTTTGTTCTAAATAAAACTTTTTGTCAACCGTAGTAAGGTTGATGAAAGGTTACAATCTGGAGAGGACCAAATTGGTTCTCTCTTTTTGATGTATAAAGAGATAAGGATTTTGGTTTTAAAAGCCTCTCTAACTTTTGTAGGAGAGGCTTGTTTATAATGATCCGTCTTTTTATTTTATCTTAAAAAGGTAGAGTTTGAATTGAAATATAGCGCAATATACAGCATTTTGCAAAAAGAAAAAAGCCTTTGAAATCAACGTTTCAAAGGCTTTTTCCTACTTAATTATTTAACTTCTGTAAGGGTTAAATAATAGGACTATAAACCTTATTATATCAAGGATTATAGCTTTTTGAAGTACAAAGGTAGTGATAAAGGTAGTGATAAAGGTAGTGATAAAGGTAGTGATAAAGGTAGTGATAAAGGTAGTGATGAAGTCAACTTGCCAGCTCTTCCATTTTATTTAGGAAAATATCCACTGCTTCAAACTTCTTTTTAGGAGCTAATTCCGCATAGGTATCCATAGTTGTTGATATGGACTTGTGTCCCATTCTATGTTGTAGCTCTTTCCAGTTCATACCAGCATTTAACATCATAGAAGCGTGTGTATGGCGGAAGAGGTGGAAACCATAGTCAGGTAAACCAAGAGCCGATAATCGCTTTTTAAGGGTTGCACGTTCGTTTCTATCACACATATAGTTGCCATAGATAGTTGGGAAAATAAGTGAAGATTTTGGTAGACCGTGCTTTTCAAAATAGCCAGTCATTTCCTCATGAAACTCTTTGAGACTTTCCATGATTGAAAGTGGGACGGCAACTCTACGATTCCCAGAATCCGTTTTAGGAGTTTTCTTACAAAACATTTCCCCTTTGATACCTAGTTTGTTATTTGCACTTTTCCACATTAATGTTTTACTGACAATAATTTCATTAGTTTCAAAATCAAGGTCAGTAATTTCTAATGCCAATAACTCATTTATTCGCAATGCAGATGCTAATAGCGTGTTACAAATGACCTTAAAACGTCTATTTGCTCTGGTATTGGGCAAGGTATCAAGGTAAGATAACCAATGTTTCAGGTCATCATCATGGAGTACCATAATACGCTCTTTGTTTGCTTTTGGTTTAGGTGGAATCTTGATTGATTTGGCTGGATTAGTGGTCAGCCCACAGTTTGTAATGCCAAAATCGAAAATATCACTAACCTTGTGAGCCATTGCACCAAAATCTTTTGCACTGCCTTTCGGGGCACGTTTTGTTCCAGATTCAATTGCTTTTTTGGCTTTTTTTGCTAATTGATTTAGCCACAATTGGATATCTGATGCTTCGATCCGCTCAGGTCTATAATCGCCAAATTGAGGAATGATGTATGTATCCAAGTACCCTCGAACTCGGTTTATTGTATTTTGCGAAGATACCCAAGTTTTGAAGTTGCTAAACCATACCTCAGCTAGACTTTCAAAGTTATCAATTTGGATAGTTTCTTTAATAGTAGAGCCAGCCTTTTCAAACTCAATTTTAGCTTCAACAATTTTTCTATCCAAAGATTTTAATGTTTTAGCAGTGATAGTTTTTGTGATTCGTTTACCTGTTTTTATGTCAGTTCCAATATAAACACCTTTGATGGAATAGCTGACATCACCATTTTGTTTGGTAACTTTTGTTATCTTTTTATTATTGTGTTGAATGATTTCTTTATTCATAGAGCCTCTTTCTTCGGACGATAAAAAAGGCTAGAATAGAACCCTCACATTCTTTGTTTGATAATTCCATTCTAGCACTTTTTGGAGTTAAATAGTTAAAAATTCAATGACATCTTCCATCTTGTAATAAACAGTACGTGTTCCCTCTATTGGAGGTTCAAGACGTTTTAAACCTTTATTTTCCCAAGATTTCAAAGTGTTCGGAGAAATTTGTAACAGTTTTAGAAGTTCTTTTTGCGTGATGATTCCATAAGAATTCTTTGTTTGTAATTCTTTCTGGATGATAGTAATAATTGTATTCAGCAATTCTTCAATTCGGTTTAATTTAATTGTCTCCATCAAAATTTGCTCCTTGTTCTTTGATTGCTTTTTGTAGTCGCTTAGGATTATGCCGACGTGAGTCCAGATAGCGAGAGAAAAAGTAGGTTCGTTCAATGATTAGTCCCAATAGAGCGGTGTCATTATCTCGCGCATACCATACAAGTTCCTCAAATTCTGTAATGTCATTTTGTTCAATGGTATCAATCACTTCTGTGATGAAGTCATCAGAGTTTTGCTGAACTAAAAATTGGGCAAGGTTAAACCCGCAGCCACATTCAATGTCTTTAATATCGTAAGGGCTTTTCTCAGGATTCTCTGCATGAGTAAAATAGTCATACATTCCTTTCGGTGATATGACAGGTTCAACGTGAGCCGGACCGTTGAGTTTGTCTTTGATAAGTTCGGATACTTGCGCGTAACTTTTGAGAGAATCAAAATAGAATGCTCCATGCTTATGTGCTTTCTTAAACTCTCCTGTTTTTTTGTTTACGTCCTTATCATGCCATGGTGACAGAACAAATGGAACATGAATTTCTTCGAGAATTTCTAAATAGTTTTCGGGCGCACTTTCCTGATAGAATAGAAAAGCCCATTTATTTGAACGTTGTTCTTTTGCCATAGGTAAAATTCCTCGCTTTCAATTTTTTATTATTTCTATCTATTAGGAGATTGGAAGGGCATAAATCGGAGTTTTTGAGAAAATTTAATTTTTTTCTGATTATTGATTATTGGATTAAGTGGGGGTCGTAGTCACCCCACTTAATCCTAAACTTTGCAATTAAAAAACGGCGCTGTTTGGCTTCCACTACGTGGGCCACAGCGCCATTAAGCTATTCTCTCTTATTACCAATAAGATAAGTCCATTTTTTTGCTGGTTTCTGAGGTGAAAAGAAATAGTCAGGGTTATATCTTGCCATTTCTTCTATAATCATCGTATCCATATCATTTAGGATCTTCTTGGCTTGTTGTGTCTTTGGGAGTCTAATCATCAAAATAACGTTATCTTCTCTAACATCTACAATAGATTGTCGTACTGCTCTATTGAAGTGTTTGTTAACGGGATTATATTGTTTCATTTTTGTTTGCTCAGTTGTAGCTAAGACTTCTGAGTGTTCACTTTGATGCAAAAAAATGCGGATAGCCAAAGTTTGCTTGATAGATTCCCATAGATTTGATAGATTATCTTCTTTTTGTCGCTTCTTAATTTCATAGCTAACGAGCAAGATGAAAATAATTGAACTGATAATTGAAATTGTTAAGCTAAGCCAGAAAATCATGCTAATAAAGCTAGTAACCACGGATAGATAGGTAAATTTTTGTAAGAAATCCACCATAAATCCTAAGAATACCGTACATAATGTACAGAGGATTACTGTAAGAAATACTGAAAAGCAGAAGTCGAAAAACTTCTGGAAATATGTTGTTTTCATAAGTTACAAGATTCCTTTCTTGGTATAGTATGTTGGACACAGCAAGGGTAAGACCTGATAAGGATGCTCGTTATCAATGATTTGAATAAGCCCTGTTCCTTTTCCGATCGGAATAACAATACCTTCTGGATCGAGGTCTGGAAATAAGAACTGTACTGTTTTCTGATTGATGTTACCAACCTGAATTAATACATTAAATTGTTCGCGGACTGATACAGGAATTGTACTATGATCAAAACGCTGACTTACAAGAAGCAAGTGAACCTTGGTTGATCGCCCTAATAAAGCAATTTGAGATAACAGAGAAAAGAAGGAATCTTTGATATTTTTGTTGATTCCTTCTGATAAAGCAAGCACCTCATCGATAACGATAGTTAGATGTTGAAATTCATGATGTGGATCATCAAATAAAATCCTTTGTCGTTTATGAATTATTGTCAAACACTGACTCAAACTTTCGTTAATTTCTGATACGAAGTCGGATTTGGAACGATTCTCTTGAGGGTGAATGACACTAATTTGATTCTGCTTTGCCCACCGTGATGGAGTATCATATTTAGGATCAACGATAATCAGGTCGGAAATGTTTTTCAGTATACTTAACAGATAAGTTAATGCATAGCTTTTACCACTACCTGAGTTCCCAGCAATAGCCATAGAAGTTACTTTATCATAGTTAATCATTAGATTTGCCATAATAGGGATATCATTACCTTTTAGCGATAATGTGAATTTTTCTAGGTCTGGAATGATTAGCCGCTCAGAAATACCTTTCTGCCAAGGAAAAAACAGCCCACGTTGAATATGAATATCGTTTGTTTTCAGTGCAATAAAGTAGGCAGAATTTTGTTTTAGTAGCGTGTATTGTGGGTAGAGAGACGCATTAGCGATTAAGAAAATCTTTCGATACAGTTCGTCATCAATGACAAATCCTGATGGAAGACGAGGAATGAAGATAAATCCGTTTTCTTTGACAGAAATGTCAAAAGAGTTGGTATAAGAAGTTTCCCCTTGTAATACAGAGCCCAAAGCCATGTTCAGACTCTGTAATAGGTATTGTTCCAACTCTTTTTGTGTGATAGCTGGAACCATTATTTCACCTCTTTAAATCCATTAGCTCTAAAGTAAACGTTATAGTTGACCTCACATGCTTGCAGGTTGTCAAAGGTGATAAGGGAAAGATATTCAGGGAGTTCAGGTTCTTCAAGGAATTTTACTTGAAATGGTGGTAATCCCTTTTGCCCAAACCAAGCCTTATATGCGACAATTTCACCCGTCGGTTTTCCATCTTCATACTTTTGTTGTGCTTCAAGCTCATCACAAAGCAAGTAGATTGGATCTTGAAGGCTAACGTATTGTTCTGCTATTTGACTTGAATAACCGCCTTTACGGTATTGTGGTTTCATTTTCATAGATTAGATACCTCGTATATTCTATTTTGTGATAAAAAGTATTGGTGACATGCTCGGTTTGAGGTCATGAGCTGGACTTGTTGATTTTTTCCTTTCTATCTTATAGGAGATTCAGGAGGTGAATTTCGGAGAATTTTTTAAAAAAATTGAATTTTTTATTATTTTGACTCATACATAATGTCTAATGGAATTTAGAACATACAATTTAGGGAGCTTTTTTTAAAAAAACTGGCAATCATTGATTGCCAGTTTCGGAGACTACCTGTAGTCTTTTAACATATCTTGTAACACTTCTTGGTGTTTTTTGAAGCGACTTGTCACAGTTTTGTCACTACATTCTACAATTTTAGATAGTGCAGACGATGAGATTGGCCTATCTCTTAATTTTCCAACCATAATAATTTGGTCATTCGTAGAGAGGGCAGATATGTAATCATGCACAGTTCCTAATAGTTCGTTATAGATATAAGCTTGTTCAGCATCTAACGAATCACTAGCAATTAAATCATATCTATCTGTTTGACGGCCTTCGTTTGAGATATTTTCATCTAAACTTCCAAGTTTATGGTATCTATCTCTTCGTTTAGCATTTGCGAAAGACTTATCTTCATCTTTCAGTATCTTGTCCCATTTTTGGATATCTGTATAATCCTCTGGAGTGAGACGGTCTTCAAATGTTCTTCTTGGCATAAGAGCTTCTTTCTAAGTCCTGATTTTGGACAGAAAGAAACTGGTATGAGCCGTACTGAATAACCGAAGAGGTGCAAAAAAGCACATCAAATAAACGGATAGACAGATATGTGCAGAACTCGACTGTTATTGTCTGAGTTGTCATATTTGTTTCAATCCGTCCATTTGATGGCCATCAATTAGGACTGTAATTTTATTTACAAGTTTCCTTGTATGTTTAAAGTATAATTAATTCAATTGTGTAAAAGTAGTGTATTTTGATATAATTAAATTGCGCAAATACATAAATAGAGGTATTAAAAAAATGAACGAAGATTTACAGAGTTTTTTCTGTGTGAAAGCCTCAGAAAGAATAGAGAAAATTATTACAAGTAGGAAGTTGAGTTTTTTTGAAATTTATCCTGAAAACTCAAATATCATTTCATGGATAGTAGCAGGTAGAAGAACCAAAAGAAACCCATATTTACTTACTGATACGGCAGTACAAAGAATTAATGAGACACTAAATGGTCAAGAACTATCAAATAAGGAGAATAGATACCATTGTAGAGTGATATCTTGGGGGGATAACGATGAGGTGGAAAATTACATTCCTGAAATGATGAGATTGATTGTTAAGAATCTGACAGCTGAACAGCAATTAATTTTTGATGAAACGCTAATGGATGATATTTATTTTGCTGAAACGATAGCTTATAAAGAGATACTGAATGAACATAATGCTGACTTTTTAGATATAGATATAGAGCAACTATATACAGAAGATATTCCAATTTCTCGGAATTTAGCTGAGTCGGAATTACTTGAAACGATTGAAGAAGATTTTAAAAAAGCATTTATAGAATTTCTTGATTCGTCAAAATATGTCCGTACAAAAGTAAATGGTATAGATGATTATGTAGATAAGGGAATTACATTTAAAAATCAATTTGGGTGTGATGATATTGTTAATCTATTTTTGAAAGTTGTAAAAGAACATAAATTACCTATTGAAGAGTCAATTGGATATAGAGTATATTCTATTGTGAAAAAAGATGTCTCTAAACTGGATTCCATAATAGAACAAAAACTACTATATGAAACGGTTTATGCTTCTTATAGAGAAGACAAAATTCTCGAGACAGAGTTAGAATTTCAACATGGTCTTATTAAGTCTGGGCAAGATTATGTGAAATCCTTATATGACACACATAAAAGTAGAAATGAAACTTGGAATAAACTGAGAGAAGAAGGCGAAATATGATATAATCATATAGTGAAAGAAATTGTTAAATACATAAAATTGATTATGGTTTTATGAATCATATTGGTAGGGCAATAGAAAAATAGTCATTAAAGATGTGGCCGAGTGGATTGGTAATCGTTTAGAATCAATAAAAGAAGTTAAAGCAAAATAAAGTTAATGTGAGATAAAAAGAGGTACAAATGGTCAAATCTAAGCAAGTAAGATTTTACTTTCATCAAGTTGTAAATAACGGACAAACAATTGATTTATCTGAAATTTTTGATGATATTTCTAGATTTTATAAAGAAAAACCAAGTGAGAGGTATACTTTTGATATTGCTGGAGTTAAGTACAAATTAGAGAGGTTAAATCGGCCTAATGATTCAGAGCCTTATTATCATCTAGTTATAGAAGAACTAAGAGATTTTAATTTCCCAAGCAAAACAAAATTATTTGGAGAATCTCAAGAATTGGGATTGGCTGATGATGAGTTTCTAGGAGAAAAGATGTCAGCATTATATGATTATGAAAATGCGGTGTTTATGCTTCAAGTAAATAGAAATTCAATCAGCACCAATAAGTTTGAAACTTTTTTGAGTTCTTTACTGGAAGAATTGGGGTACTCCGGTTGTGATATAAGACTGCCGATTATTATACAAGCAGATGCAGAAAAAATTGCAAAGAGTTTCACAGGATATAAACATGTAGCCATCAAAATGGGAGAAAAAAGTGTACCTAGTGCTAATTTTGATTTAATATCAATTATAAAAAATGCTATATCTTCAAGTAAAGATTCAAACTTATTTGATGTTGAAATTTCATTGACTGCTAAAAGAGATACAGCTAGTACAGGAGAGTATTTACCAGACAGTATTGTTAATGAGATTCTGTCTATTAATAGAGATGGAGTCAAAAAATTAAATGTTAAAGGACGGAATATTGAGGATAAAACTGAAACAGTTGATTTAATTTCAAATAAATTGATGGAAGTAATTCATTTTCAGTATGATGAAAATAGAACGTTAAATCCAGCTTCAGTATTTTCTGAAATGTCAGTTAGATATACAGAAGTAAAGAATAAGGTTTTAAGAAATAAATGAAAGCTATAAGACAGAATAGATTTTGGATTTTCTATGTGGTATTTGCAATATTAATTGTTCTAGCAAGTATTCCTATTTCCAATTACTTTGAAAATTTGAAGAATAAAAATGATTTTGTTGGAGATGTACTTAATTTTTCGTCTATAATGACAGGTTTTTTAGGAGCAATGTTAGGTATACTTGCTTCAATTTCAAAATCTACAGCAATTATGAAAACAATATTTGAGACAAAAAGAGCAAAGATACAATTAATACTTTCAATTATAGTTCCATTTGCTGTTGGTATTGTAAATATCATTGTCTGTGCTTTTTATAGATTGTTCTTATCAAATTGTCTAGATGTAAAGATTTTGAGTATTTTATTTTGGTTATCAACATTATTTTTCCTAGTTTCGAGTGTTTTAATGGTTGTTCTAATTTTTATTTTTTACTTTTTTGAAAAGGATGAAATTGAAAATACGATGATGAAACCACAGAAATAAAAACGCAAGCTGGATTTAGCCTGCGTTTTGGATACCATGAATTTTAGAAAAGACGACGCTATTTCTAGTATTTTTAGGAATGAGAATACAATAAAAAGGAGCTTCATCATGAGATGAAGCTCCTTTTCTTGCTTTTAATTGTCCGAATCAGTATTGTATTTCAAAAAAGTAAAGAGATTCAACAGGAAAATGATCTATCGAGACATGTATGTTTTGTAAAGGACGTAGATGGGAAAGAGAACATTGTGTTCCTTGTAATAAATCTCTTTTAAGTAATGTTTCGCAACTCTACTATAACAACGGATTTATTCCTTTTTGTGTTTACACAACTTATTTTACACTAACTTCTTGAAAGTTAACAAAGTTAACTGCTATAATATAAATAACATAAAGAAAACGTAAGGAGGATTTAAAATGGAATTTATTAGAGAATATTTACCAATCTTAATACCGATAGTTGTTTTGGAAATTGGGCTTATGATTTACGCATTGGCCCATATATTAAAACACAACAAATTTAAATTTGGGAACAAGGTAATGTGGATTGTTGTAGTTGTTTTAATACAAATTATTGGTCCTATTTTTTATCTAATGATAGGAAAGGATAATGAATAATGGATGCTCTTAAAATAGAAAATCTATCTAAATCTTTTGGATGCCATAATATTTTGAATGGATTGTCTTTAGCTATTCCTGAAAAAACTATATTTGGATTTTTGGGCAAAAATGGTGCGGGTAAGACGACAACAATGAAAATGATTTTGGGATTTTTGAAAATTGATGAGGGATCTATTGAAGTGTTTGGTGAAAAAGTAAAATATGGTCAGACAAGCACAAATAGGTTTATTGGTTATTTACCAGATGTACCTGAGTTTTATGGTTATATGACACCGAAAGAATATCTTAAATTATGCGGTTCAATAACTGGGCTTAATAATGATGAGATAGTAAAAAAAAGTAATGAATTATTAGAATTAGTTGGACTAGATGGAATTGACAAAAGAATATATGGTTTTTCTAGAGGTATGAAACAACGTTTAGGAATTGCACAAGCTCTTTTAAATAGTCCTAAATTATTGATTTGTGACGAACCTACTTCGGCTCTTGACCCGGTGGGCAGAAAAGAAATATTAGAGATCATTAGAAAAATAAAATCAACAACGACGGTTGTTTTTTCTACGCATATTTTATCTGATGTTGAAGCAATTTGTGATCATGTTGTTGTCTTAGATGGAGGTAAAAACGTATTAGAAGGCTCAATAGATGAGTTGAAGAATATGAAACGTACAAATGAAATTGAGATAAGGTTTAAATCTATTAATGAGTTGAATAAGTTTAAAAACAACAATGTCATTTCGAAAATGAATTTTAAAGAGGAAGAAAGTACGCTTAGTTTTTTAGAAGTAGATTCTGAAAAGAAAGCATTTGAGATATTATCTGAACTTCATAATGAGAATATTCTCCCTCTTGAGTTTAGTGTGAAAGAACCAACACTAGAAAATATTTTTATGGAGGTAATTAAGTCATGAGAATATTTTTTTCACTGATAAGAAAAGAATCAATTGAAAATATTAGGACAAAAAAGATGTTGGGACTTTTATTGTTGTTTATATTTATTGGATTGATAAGTCCACTTACAGCAAAACTGACTCCTCAAATCCTTCAAGCTATTGCAACTGATGGCATTGAAATCAAGGCGAATACTCCAACAGAAATTGATTCTTGGGTACAGTTTTTTAAGAACGTTAACCAGATAGGAATGTTTGGTCTTGTGATTTTGTTCAGTACACAAGTTACGAATGAGATTCAAAAAAGAACTTTAATAAATTTGCTATCAAAGGGGCTACCAAGATATCAAGTAATAATATCGAAATGTTTTTTTAATGCAATCATGTGGACTTTTTCATATTGCATTTGTTTTCTTGTAGCATTTGTATACACAAAGTATTTTTTTGGTAATACATTTTCTATTGGAAATATTCTCATGGCAGTATTTCTTCCGCTAATTTTTGGAATATTTTTGATTGCACTTGAAATACTAGGTAGTGTCATTACTGAAAATGTGATAGGCACATTATTATTCGTCGCAGGTGGTGTAGTGATACAATTTATTCTTTCTCTAAAAGAAGAAATTGTAAAATATATGCCGATTGCCTTACTTGGAAAACCTGTAAACATAATTAAGGGGATCGGTTTTAATGACTATTTCATACCTATTTTTACAACCTTTGGTTTAATCATTATTTGTATTATTAGTTCTATTATTGTATTTAATAAAAAGGAAATGTCATAAAAGGAGTATCCTATATGGATACTGTCAAATTATTTCGTATGTATTGCACATAAAAAATTGTTCTATTAATGTTCATATTCATTCTTACACATTTTAATTTTATTTGACTAATAATGATTTAATTGCCTATTTATGAGATCTTTATTGCACTATATTTTACAATTTATCTATTTATAAATTACTTGAAACCAAACCGTTTCAACCCAGGTCTTACGATTTGTAAATAAAAGAACAATAACAAAAAGAGGAGCTTCATACTAAAGTTCCTCTGCTTTTTATCGTCCGAATCAATATTCTTATTTCAAAAAAGGTAGTGAAAAAGGTAGTGATTCGGTTGATTTTTATTGCAATGTAATGAAATTTTAAATTTCAAGAATCGCTTTAAATCAAGGCTTCTACCGTCTATTGACGTGTAGTGAATCCCTATTTCACCTCTGTAAACACAACGTGTTTGCGAAGTTTTGGTGAGTATTTCTTCAATTGAAGAC
>ERZ772932.1304-NODE-1304-length-11952-cov-3.430445_pt1 | contig 11952 bp, 8 predicted proteins | sample MGYA00511684_ERZ772932 | MGnify/ENA primary metagenome ERZ772932 (study PRJEB29015, sample SAMEA2738078) | human oral metagenome | biome: human oral; feature: human-associated habitat; material: saliva | place: China | collected 2210 ...
CCGCATCGAGCGCGAGACCGCTCATGCGCTGCCGTCCGACCAGGATATTCCAGTGTGCCGCGACTTCCGCGGGCACATGGCGCTGAAAATAACAGTCCTCGAGGAGCACTTCGATGCTGCCCTCAGGGGTCAGGATGAGTTCATATTTTTCGCCGTTAAAGCCGAGTTCAAAGGCCTGGTTCTCAAGGGCCTCGCGCAGAATGTCACCGCACTTCTCAATCAGCTCATCGCCGCGCACATGTTCCGTGTCCTCATCCATGATGCGTCGAAGTTCCGCTTCCTCCGCGGCAAAGCGCTTCCAGACACTTTCCGTTCTCTCGCGCAGATTCTCCGCAAAGCGCGGCAGCGAGATGCGGCGCTCGCAGTCCTCGATGAAATTCTGCGTGTCCTCATCGCCGGGAAGTGCGGCAAGCGCCTCGCGGAAGTGATGTAACGCCCGTCCCTCCTGATCCAGATAGTAATAGGCGTAGCCCAGGCGGAAATTCCAGCGGTGATCCCCCTCAAAATAGGCCTCGTGGCGCTTTAAGAGCGCAACCGCCTTCCGGAACAGTTTGCGGTCCGTTGCCTCCGCCACATTGTTATAGGCGCGCGCCAGCTCGCTGTCGAGTTCCGGCGTTCTCTCCTCCTCCGGAAGCGCCTCAATCGCATCGACTATCTTTTGGTGCTCCTCGTTCTCAAACCACTGCGCACACTGCTGTAACAGATCCATGCCCTTCTCCTTTTCTCAGACAAGTTTGAAATCACAGAGCGCTTCCTGCGCCGTGACCCGTTTTAACTCCTCTCTGACCTCCATCAGCGCGAAGCCGAGCAGGTTTTCTCCCTTCCACTTGAGCGGATTATCCGCTGCCTCCTCCTGCTCCGTAAGCCCTATGCCCCAGACGCGGTCGTAGGGGCTGGCCTCGACCAATATTTTATCGCCGGTCGAGAGCAGAAAGTCCCGGAGCTCCGGGTTTTGACTGAATTTGAGCCAGCTCCCGTTTAATACGATGGCATAGCGAAAGCGCTGCCAGACCGCCTCCTCAAAGCCTCTCACCTCTCTGCCGAGCGCCTTAATGCGCTTCGGATCTCTTAAGGAAAGAATCTCTGCCCTATGTTCCGCATCGCCGAAGAGCTCCGCTTTCTTTGCCATCATATACTGCTCGGCGGAGCTAAAGCGCTCGCCCTCGCCGTAAAATTCCGCCTTCCACCACTGGCTGAATGCGCTCTTCGTCACGCTTCCGTCCTTTGCGGGCTGATGTCCCCAAAAGAAGCAGTACTTTTGCTTTTTCCCGGCAAGCTTCTGTTTTCCGAGCAGAGTCCGCGTATACTTAGGCGCGCCGTCCGGCTTTCGGAGCGCGATACAAAAGTCTCCCCGCTCGAGGTACGCAGCCCTGTCCTCATCGTCCCACCAACCTGCCCAGGTGAAGGGCTCAGGGAAGCGCGCGCGGTATGCTTCCCGCTCCTTTTCTCCGAGCGCCTCAAACCATGCTACAAAGCGGTCCAGGTAGTCTTCGCCGCTGCCCATGCGAAATCCGAGACTGTAGCGCTCATATTCGGGATAGGCGAGCCACGGCGGCGGCAAAAAACCTTGCACTTGTAAGTTCATCCGCGTCCTTTCATTTTCCTACTTTTACTTCCTTCTTTAATCCCACCAGAAATACCAGATTCTAGAGCGCTTAAGGCTGTCCGCCAGCGCGCCGAGCGGGTCGCTGCTCTGATCGAGATCCGGGCAGAAGCCGTAGTGCTCGATTGCAAGCTCCAAAGCCCTGTTCTCCGGCACCGGTGCCGGAAGGAAGAACTCGAGCTCGTCGTGCGACATGGTACTCGGCCAAGCGCCGTACTGCTCCGCCCAGTACTTTGTGACCGCCATGAGCTCCTCTGTACCCGGGCAATCGTTCCAGGCGCCGAAGGGCAGATAGGCAAAGATCTCCCAGGCATGTTTCACCGGAATCTTTGCGAGTATTACCGGCGCAGTCTCCTCACTCCGATAATCTCGGTAAGCGGAAAAGCAGTCGATTTCCTCGCCGCCCTCTACCGCACCGATAATTTCACTGTTCCAGTCGATCTCATCGTCCTCGGCCTCTTCCTTCCGATCGGCAAGGTAGCCCTTTAGGATTTCCCGTCCGTCCGGAAGTTCGCGCGAGAGCTGCTCTCTCCGGTACGCCGCCACCTTCGTTGCGTCAAAGGAATAGTCGTCCTCCCCGTCGGAATCCGGGTCGGAATTCATGATGAGGCACTCAAAGAGTGTCTCATCGACCTTGATGAGCATGGGAACATAGCCCCCGTCCGCTGCGCCGCGCAGCGCATCAAAGTAGGCCGCACACAGTTCCGCATCATCCGGCATGGGCGGAAAATAGCGGCATTCGCAATCCAAGTACTGCATCATCGCCTCGGCAAGTTCCGAGGGCTTTCCGTTCTTCTCTTCCATTTCGGCTGTCTCCGTTTCCTGCCCTTTCTTTAAGCAAAACTTTGTCCGATGAAAGCGCCTCTGCCGCTTCGACTCGGTCTCAGCAGACTTCGCAAATCGGCTCCGGATCAGGCCGAAACGCTTCATCAAAGGCCACAAAGAGATAGAGCCGTCCTGCCTGCGTATCTCCTGTGTCATAGCCGAGCGCAAAAGCGCCGTAACTCTCGCCTTGATCCAGCGCGAGCTCCGTCAGCGGAAGCGCCGCAATATTCTCCCCCGGGAAAGCGTTTTGCAGGACAGCTCGCGCCTTAAGGTCCAACTCCGGAAGTTCCTCCTTGAGCCGTTTCCAAAAGAGCGCATCGCGAGAGGGCGGCTCTTCCGCACTGCCACCGTCCCGACTGAGATTGAGCATCTGCCCGGCATAGGCTGTCTTACAGCAGAGTCTCGTCCCGCAGGCAAAGACCTCTCCGTTCCAGAGCGCAGATACTTCGTCCCAAAGGAGTCTGCTCACAGCGCCTCCAATACCTTCGAGAGCGCTGCTTCCAAGGCCGGTGTTCTCGCAGCCTCTATCTCCTCTCGCTCTGCGAGTACGGCCTGCCAAGTATAATAGTAAAAGCTGTAAAAGAGCGCATCCGGGAAGACATCCTCGTCCTCGTAGCGAAGTTCATCCGCCTCTTCATCGTACTCTTCCGACCAGAGATACTCTTCCCGGAGGAGGTCCGCAAAGCGCGGCAGCGGCGCCGCGTGCTCCATGGTATCGCCGAGATGATAGCAACTCAGCAGGCAGTCAAAGAGTTCCGTGAGCTGTTCCGCCAGATAGGCCGCCACGGGGTTTTCGGCGCTCTCCCGGAGCGCCTTTCCCAAAATGCGCGCGAGAAACACGCTCGCAAACGGCGTCGCGTGCCAGAGGGTATTCTGGTGCTCCACATTGTAGCCGAGTTCCTCAAATGCCTCCCGGACGCCCGCCGCATCCCGCATCTCTTCCAGAACGGCAAAGTACTTCGGAAAGACAGTCGCTCTGCCGTAAACCGTCGTGAGCCTCTGCCAGGGCACATCGCTCACGCGAAGCCCTTTGATATACGCTCTGTTCTCCTCTGTGATCCGCTCTGTCATGATGCCCTCCGCTCAACCCGCGATGTTCGCGTACTTCAGTCCCTCGCTCTCGGTTCCGGATATTTCAATCACATGGCCGAAGAAGAGATCGTCGTCGTCATAGTAGGCGACCAGATTGCCGTCCCAACTTAGCACCAAGCTCTCCGGCTGTATGCGCCGCATGAAGTCCTCTTCCGTGAGTTCCGGGGCGTTCTCGTTCTCCTCATCGCTCGACTGCCAGTCGTTCGCGAGCTCGGTGAGTTCCTTGGCCGCAAAGCGGCGCAGCTCGCTGTCCCAGTGCGCGGCATCCGTGGCTAGCTTCCTCGCAAAGGCCCGCACCTTGTCCCAGGTCTCCGTATCGTCCGTGTCGATTTCGAGGGAGAGGCTCATGCGCCCGTCGCCCCAGGGGATTTCGCCCTCCAGCCAGTCGAGCTCCCGGTTCAGCGTGAGCTTACCGAGCACTTCGTCGTTCAGTTCAACCGGCTTTTGGTATTCCTCCCAATAAGCCTCGAGTTCCGGACAGGAAACCGCGGGCTCCAGTACCTCGACCAGCAGCCAGGCATTGAACTTTTCCGGCGTGGTGTGCTCCGGCACCGCACTCGGCTTCATGCGGCGCAGCTTGAGACGGCAAATCTGTCCTCTTGCAAGGCGCCCCCAGCCGTACTCTCCGTTCCTCTCCTCCTCGCTGAGCGGCCACTCGACTCTGCCTTCTCGAATCACACAGCTCCCGTCCGGAAAAACCATGCCGAGCGAAATTGCCGTCATATCCCAGAAATTTCCCTCTTTATAGTAACCCGCGCCGAGGCATCTCTGAATGAGCACCAGAACTTCCTGTTCCTCGCTCTCGTACTTTTGATAATAGCTCTCGTACATCTTGGCTCCCTTTCCCCGCAACACAAAAGCCCCCGCCGCCCCGTGAGGGAAACGGCGGGGACTCTTTCTGTCCGGGCTTATCTGTTAGCGCTCAGCCTGTGTAGGCCGAGTCTCAACCTCTCTTGATTGCCGCCTGTGCAGCCGCAAGTCTTGCGACCGGCACGCGGAACGGCGAGCAGGAAACATAGTCAAGGCCGATCTCATCGCAAAACTCAACGGAGGACGGATCGCCGCCGTGCTCACCGCAGATACCGATGTGCAGGGACTTGTTCACCGGGCGACCGAGATCGATTGCCATCTTCATGAGCTTGCCCACGCCGACCTGGTCGAGCTTCGCAAACGGATCGTTCTCGAAGATCTTCGTGTCGTAGTAAGCGTTCAGGAACTTGCCTGCGTCATCGCGCGAGAAGCCGAAGGTCATCTGCGTAAGGTCGTTCGTACCGAAGCAGAAGAAGTCCGCATCCTTTGCGATATCGTCTGCCGTGAGGCAAGCTCTCGGGATTTCGATCATCGTACCGACCTCGTACTTGAGATCGGAGCCCGCTGCCTTGATCTCCGCATCCGCGGTCTCGACAACGACCTTCTTGACGAACTTGAGCTCCTTGTCCTCGGAGACAAGCGGAATCATGATTTCCGGAACCATGTTCCACTCCGGATGTCTCTTCTGCACCGCGATTGCCGCGCGAATCACAGCCTTGGTCTGCATCGCAGCGATCTCCGGATAGGTGACTGCAAGGCGGCAGCCTCTGTGACCCATCATCGGGTTGAACTCGTGCAGGGAAGCGATGATGTCCTTGATCTCCTGGACGCTCTTCTTCTTAGCGTCTGCGAGCTTCTTGATCTCAGCCTCCTCGGTCGGGACAAACTCGTGCAGCGGCGGATCCAGGAAGCGGATCGTGACCGGCGTTCCCTCCATTGCCTCGTAAATGCCCTCGAAGTCCTTCTGCTGGTACGGAAGAATCTTCTCGAGAGCCTCTTCTCTCTCTTCCACCGTGTCGGAGCAGATCATCTCGCGGAATGCCGCAATGCGCTCCGGATCGAAGAACATGTGCTCCGTGCGGCAAAGGCCGATGCCCTCTGCGCCGAGCTCTCTTGCCTTCTTCGCGTCGGTCGGCGTATCCGCGTTGGTTCTGACCTTCAGCTTTCTGTACTTGTCAGCCCAAGCCATGATGCGGCCGAACTCACCGACAATCGCCGCGTCCACGGTCGGGATAATGCCCGCGTAAACGTTACCGGTCGTGCCGTCGATCGAAATCGGATCGCCCTCGTGGAAGGTCTGGCCGCCGAGGGAGAACTTCTTAGCCGCCTCGTCGATCACGATGTCGCCGAGACCGGAGACGCAGCACTTACCCATGCCGCGCGCAACGACCGCCGCGTGGGAGGTCATACCGCCGCGAACCGTGAGAATACCCTGGGAGCTCTTCATGCCGGTGATATCCTCCGGAGAAGTCTCAAGGCGGACAAGGACAACCTTCTCGCCTCTTGCTGCCCAAGCCTCTGCGTCCTCAGCCGTGAAGACAACCTTACCGCAAGCCGCACCCGGAGATGCGCCGAGACCCTTGCCGAGCGGCTTTGCCTCCTTGAGCGCCTTCTGGTCGAACTGCGGGTGAAGCAGGGTGTCAAGGTTTCTCGGGTCGATCATTGCGACCGCTTCCTTCTCGCTTCTCATGCCCTCATCGACAAGGTCGCAAGCAATCTTGAGCGCTGCCTTTGCGGTTCTCTTACCGTTTCTGGTCTGCAGCATGTAGAGCTTGCCGTGCTCGACGGTGAACTCCATATCCTGCATGTCTCTGTAGTGGTTCTCGAGGGTCTTGCAGACCTCGTTGAACTGCTTGAATGCCTCCGGGAACTTCTGCTCCATCTCGTCGATGTGCATCGGGGTGCGCACGCCCGCAACGACGTCCTCACCCTGTGCGTTGGTCAGGAACTCACCGAAGAGGCCCTTCTCGCCCGTCGCCGGATCTCTCGTGAACGCAACGCCGGTGCCGCAGTCATCGCCCATGTTACCGAATGCCATGGACTGCACGTTGACAGCCGTGCCCCAGGAGTAGGGGATATCGTTGTCGCGGCGGTACACGTTTGCGCGCGGGTTGTCCCAGGAGCGGAACACAGCCTTGATAGCACCCATCAGCTGCTCCTTCGGGTCGGACGGGAAGTCCTGGCCCAGCTTCGACTTGTACTCAGCCTTGAACTGGTTTGCGAGCTCCTCGAGGTCAGCAGCGGTGAGATCCACGTCCTGGGTCACGCCGCGATCCTTCTTCATCTTGTCGATGAGCTCCTCAAAGTACTTCTTGCCGACTTCCATAACGACGTCGGAGTACATCTGGATAAATCTTCTGTAGCAGTCCCAAGCCCAACGCGGATTGTTGGACTTCTCTGCCAGGACCTTGACCACGTCCTCGTTGAGGCCGAGGTTCAGGATGGTATCCATCATGCCCGGCATCGAAGCTCTTGCGCCCGAGCGAACCGAGACGAGAAGCGGATTCTCGTGGTCACCGAACTTCTTGCCGGTGATCTTCTCCATCTCGACGATATAGTCGTTAATCTGAGACTGGATCTCTGCATTGATCTCGCGGCCGTCCTCGTAATACTGCGTGCAAGCCTCGGTCGTGATCGTGAAGCCCTGCGGCACCGGAAGACCGATCTTGGTCATCTCCGCAAGGTTTGCGCCCTTGCCGCCGAGGAGCTCGCGCATGTCCGCATTGCCCTCACTAAACAGATAAACCCATTTCTTTGCCATGTTTTCCTCCTGTTGAACACGAATCTGGATCTTTGTTCTACAACGTTAGCATCATATCACAAATGTTTGTTTTTTAATAGATACACAGAATTTCAAAACGTGAATTTGTCCAAGAAGTAGTTTCTCAGCTCGGAAATCTTGACTCTCTCCTGCTCCATGCTGTCGCGGTCGCGAATCGTGACGCTCTGATCCTCCTCGGACTCAAAATCGTAGGTCACACAGAAGGGGGTTCCGATTTCGTCTTCTCTGCGGTAACGCTTGCCGATTGCGCCGCGGTCGTCGTACTCGCAGTTCCAGTACTTCGAGAGCTCCGCATAGATCTTCTCCGCGCCCTCGCCGAGCTTCTTGGAAAGCGGCAGCACCGCGATTTTCACCGGTGCGAGCGCCGGGTGGAAGTGAAGCACCGTGCGCACATCACCGCCCGGGAGTTCCTCCTCGTCGTAGGCGTTGCAGAGGAAGGCGAGGGTCACGCGGTCCGCGCCGAGCGAGGGCTCGACGACATAGGGGATGTACTTCTCCTTGCTCTCCTCATCGAAGTAACTTAAATCCTCACCCGAGACCTCCTGGTGACGCGAGAGATCGTAGTTCGTTCTGTCCGCAATGCCCCAGAGTTCACCCCAGCCGAAGGGGAAGAGGAACTCAAGGTCCGTGGTCGCCTTCGAATAGAAGGAGAGCTCTTCCGGATCGTGGTCGCGCGCGCGCAGTCTGTCATCGCGCATGCCGAGGGTCTTAAGCCACTGAATGCAGTGCTCCTTCCAGTACGCGAACCACTCGAGATCCGTGTCCGGCTTGCAGAAGAACTCAAGCTCCATCTGCTCGAACTCGCGCGTGCGGAAGGTGAAGTTGCCCGGCGTGATCTCGTTGCGGAAGGACTTGCCGATCTGACCGATGCCGAAGGGAATCTTCTTCCGGGAGGTGCGCTGCACGTTCTTAAAGTTGACAAAGATGCCCTGCGCCGTCTCCGGGCGCAGATAGACCGTGTTCTTTGCGTCCTCGGTCACGCCCTGGAAGGTCTTGAACATGAGGTTGAACTCGCGGATGTCCGTGAAGTCGTGCTTGCCGCAGCTCGGGCAGGCAATCTCATGCGCCTTAATATAGTCCTGCATCTTCTCGTGGCTCCAGCCGTCCACGCCGGACTCGAGCTCTGCGCCGTGCTCCGCCGCATAGTCCTCGATCAGCTTGTCCGCGCGGAAGCGCTCGTGACAGCTCTTGCAGTCCATGAGCGGATCCGAGAAGCTGCCGATGTGACCGGAGGCAACCCAGGTCTGGGTATTCATGAGAATCGCGCAGTCCACACCCACATTGTAGGGAGACTCCTGGATGAACTTCTGCCACCAGGCTCTCTTCACGTTGTTCTTAAGCTCCACGCCGAGATTGCCGTAGTCCCAGGTATTTGCGAGTCCGCCGTAGATTTCCGAACCCGGATAGACAAACCCTCTCGCCTTTGCGAGTGCCACGATTTTTTCCATTGTATAAGCCATCGTTTTCCCCTCTCTCTCTTGCCGATGTCCTCTATTCTACTGCACCCGCCGCATTTCTTCCAGCACGGAAAGCGCACGGAAGCGGTGCGGCGCAACCTGTGAACGCAGGGCATCCACATTTTCTCCGAATTCCCGCAGCGCTTCCTCCCCCACGGTAAAGGTAAACAGCTTTTCCACCGGTGTACGGACCACAAAGTCCCAGGTGTAAGCGCAGTTATCTTGTTTTTTGAGCGGCGGCGCGGCGACATAGCTCCCGAAAAGCACCAGGAGCTTTAACTCCAGAATGCGCCGCACGAGTTCCCGCGGAAGCTCCGGTTTTTCCAGCGCGAGCAGCGAAAAGTAAAGGAGCTTTAAGCCCTCTTCCTCCCGCTGAAAATCGCGGTAAAAGTAATCCGCGAGTTCCAGAAAATAGCTCGCATAGCAGAGTGCCTCGATATCCGCCTCGATTTTCCCGAAAAAGCGCAGGCCTTCCGCGGCGACCACAATGTCGGCGTCCCGGCCCGGCCTGAGCGTAAACTTGCCGTAGACCAGGGGGCGCGCAAGCCCCATGAGCGGACTGCCCTGGCGCGCGGCGCCCCGCGCAAAACAGGAAATCTTGCCCTTTTCCCGCGTGAGTATCGTGATGCGCCGGTCCCGCTCGCCGATTGCCATGCTTTTCAGCACCAGCCCGCTGACTTCTTCGCCCTCTCTCATAACTTTCTCGCGTCGTAGCCGAAGGAGCGGAGCTGGGTGTCGTTGTCACGCCAGTCGCGCCGCACCTTGACCCAGAGCTTTAAATTCACCTTACTCTCCGTCATCTCTTCGATGGCCTTCCTTGCGCCGATGCCGATGCGCTTTAACATCTGACCGCCCTTGCCGATCACCATGCCCTTATGCGACTCCCGCTCGCAGATGATGTTGGCGTCGATGTCAAAGCCGCCGTCCTCCCTCTCCTTCATGCGCTCCACCGTGACAGCGACGCCGTGCGGCACTTCGTCCCTGAGCAGGCGCAGGGTCTGCTCCCGTATCAGCTCGCCGGCAAGTTCCCGCATGGGTTCCTCGGTCACCGTGTCCTCGCTGTAAAAGAAGGGGCCCTCCGGCAGATAGCGATAGAGCGTATCGAGCAAGAGGTCTATGTTCTCGCTCTTTAAGGCCGCAACCGCGACCATGTCCTTCGGGCGGCAGAACTCCTCATAGGCCTTGACCTGCGCGGCAAGCCGCGCCTTGTCCGTGATTTTATCAATCTTATTGACTGCGAGGACCAGGGGTTGGCGGCACTTACGAAGCCGATTCCCGATTTCCCGCTCGGCGGGCCCTATGTGCTCGCTCGCGTCGACAATCCAGAGTATCACATCCGCCTCTTCTATGGTCTTCTCCGCGACACCGACCATGAAGCGCCCGAGCTTATTTTTGGCGCGGGTAAGCCCCGGCGTGTCCTCGAACACAATCTGGCCGCGCTCGTCCGTGTATACCGTTCGAATCTGGCTTCTTGTGGTCTGGGCCTTCTCCGAAGTAATAGCGATTTTCTGCCCGATCAGGTGATTCATGAGCGTCGATTTTCCCACATTGGGGCGCCCGATCAGCGCGACAAAACCCGATTTCATGCCTCTGTCTCCTCACTCTCCGCGGCGAAAAGCTGCGTTGTCTCCGTAAAGAAGTCCTTGGCCCGCACGATTGCGCCCTCGTTGCCGATGACGCACTTTGCCTCGTATTTCAGCGCCTCCCGTACCAGCGGCGCAAGCGCCCGTATGTCCTTCGGGGTCGCCGAGAGCACTTCCGCGCGCTCCTTGGCAAACATTTCATCCGTCACCTTCGAGTAATATGCGGAGAGCGCCAGAAGGCCGCTGAGCTGCGGCGTGCGCGGCGTATCCATCTCGCCGACGGCGCCGATGATGGCCTTGGTCATCTCTCTCTCATCCGCCTCATACTGCTCGAGATAGCCCGGGACCCCCTCGTAGACCTTGTCGGTCTCCTCAAGCTTCGGATCTCGGTAGGAGCTGAACACCACGCTGCCGCCGCGTCCGAAGCGGACCGCACAGCCGTAGGCCCCGCCCTTTGAGCGTATCTCATTCCAGAGATAACCGTAGCTCAGCATGGTCTGCGCAATGCGGAGGGCACCCGTGTAGCGGAAGCCGCCCGTGCGGAAGTTGCCGATGCGCGCCACATAGTTCACGCGGGAGGCGGAGCCGAAGCCCTCTCTCTTGATATTCTCTGCGAAGCGGAAGCGCATTTCTCCCTTGCCGCCCGCCGGATAGCGCGCGGAAAGTTCCGTGAGCAGCGGCAGCACCGCCGCCTTCCCTGCCGATTCCGCCGTCAGGTGAATCAGGAGACGGCCGCTCCGAACGGTCTCACCGAGCACAGCCTTTGCGCGCTCCGTAAAGGCCGTGAGCGCCGCATCTTCCGTAAGTCCCTCGAGGAAACGGTAGTACGCGATGCCCTTCGTCACATCCTGGAACACACCGCTCTCGCTGAAATAGGAGGCCGCACGATTTACCGCCGCGATATGCCCGGCGGAGAGGAGCGTATCCTTTAAGCCCGCCCGAATCTCGCCGATTAAATTCCGGACACGCTCGCGGTCCGTAAACTGCGTGGAGAGGAGCTGTTCGTTGACCAGCTCAATTGCCTTTGCGGCGTTCTCCGGCAGGAACTTAACCGAGGCAGAGAAGACTCTCCGGTCGCCCCGGAACTCTGCGAGGTCCGGATAGTTGTCGATGCTAAACTGGATGCCGCCGGTATGAAGATTTACCAGGGTCGATAGTTCGCCGTAGCTGTGCGCGTCGGTATTCAGGTAACCGAGCAAATCCTTGATGAGGGAGAGCTCGGTGAGCGACTCTGCCGGCAGGTCGCTCACGTCAAAGTCAAGGCGGAGGTAAAGTATTCCCGTGGTATTTCGCGCCGCATAGTGAAAAGGCGTCTCACCCAGTTTGCCTGCTTCGAAGTTAAGCGGCTCATTCTCCGCCGCCAAATCCTCGCGGGAGAGCATCGGTATCGTGCGAAGCGCCTCTTCGCTGTCGGCCGCATCCTGATATGCCCGCATCTCTTTGCCGAAGGCAATCAGCGCCTGCCGCTCCGATGGGCTCATCGCCGCCTTCTTTGCCGCGAGTCTCTCCTCGTCCTCGGCCTCATGTTTTGCCGTGAGGCCGCGCACCGGGTAGAGCTCCACAACCGCATAGTTCTCGTTCTCGAGGAGGGCCTCGCGTATCAGATTCTCAAAATAGTTCTCGCCCACCTTACGGCGAAGCTCGTCAAAAAGCCCCGCAAAGCGAAGGTGCAGGCAGGGATCCGCATCGTAAATCCAGCTCTCGAAGCTCTGCAGGCCGTAGACCAGTCCCTTCGGCGCAGAGCCGAAGTTTGCCTCGCGCGCGCGAAACTCCGCCATGTTGATCGCGGCGAGCAGCATC